>ERZ507559.4-NODE-4-length-102353-cov-6.1116_pt1 | contig 102353 bp, 90 predicted proteins | sample MGYA00248640_ERZ507559 | MGnify/ENA primary metagenome ERZ507559 (study PRJEB26165, sample SAMN02676194) | human gut metagenome | isolation source: stool | host: Homo sapiens | place: USA | study: EMG produced TPA metagenomics assembly of the C.diff FMT (human gut... | reverse complement strand
TTTTTTCACCCCCGGGCATTTTATCCACTCCTTCCCTGTCACTGTTTCAAGCACTTCAATGTAATAATAGAATACAGGAAACTTGTGTCAAATTCTATAATATATCTTGCACACGGGGTTTCTTTTCTTGTCATTCTGTATAGTATCTTTTTGATTTTTCATCTGTTTTCATCACTTTATCCTAATCCTGCTGTTGATCCGGCGCGTACCGGAACGAGCCAGAAATTTTTTTCACTGTAATGGAGGAAAGAAAATGCAGTACAGACTATGGAACTGCTTATTTCTTTATAAACTAAACGGTCCGCAGTCATTTACCGCGAACCGTTTGTTCTTACGCCTGCTTTGCCATTAAGCGACAGCGTCCTCTATTCCTAAATATTTTAAAAATCCAACAACATACACCAGATTATCCCTGAATGACCCTTCCTTTACAAAATTCTTTGTAAACAGTGCGCTTCCCATGGTAAAACACCAGGGATTCATCTCCTTTACAAGTTCCATCCTCTCCTCTGAGCCGATACTTCCGGCCAGGACGACGGGTGTTTTTGCTTTGCGGATATACTCTGCGGAGAGTTCTGTGGGATCTCCGTCCACATAGCGGTATCCTAACAGGTCTGTTCCGAATACACCCTTTTCCGCAAATGCTGCCTCCTGCGCAAGCATCTCCTCCACAGTTCCCTCCAAAATGCTGGGGCTCTTTGATACCTTTCCTGCAAACGGGCAGTATTTTAATCCCTGTTTTTTTACATACTCAGCTACACTGTCATAGTATAAAGTGCCTAAGAGATAGTCAAAGCCGCATTCCACTGCCAGTTTTGCACCTCTCATACATTCTTCTTCACTGTATGACACCACTTCCAGAAAAGAAGTCTTGCCGGCTTCTCTCATCTTTGTGCAGAGCACTTTCATTTTTTCAGGTTCCATTCCAACGTCCTTGAATCCCCAATACTGGATGGGAAGATCTTTGTTTTCCTCAAAAATTTCAATTGCGTTTGGCACGGTTTTATCATTATGGGTCAGCATGATGATGATCTTATCTAACATTGACATTTTTATTTCTCCTTTTTCACATTCATTGATTCTAAAGTTATGGGTTCACTACGTTTACAGGGCTGCCGTCTGTAAAGGCTTTCAAATTGTCCACGGCAATATTCATAAGCCTGCTTCTGCTCTCTTTCGGGGCCCAGGAAATGTGCGGGGTTATGATACAGTTCTTTGCCTTCAGCAGCGGGTTATTGCCTTTTATGGGTTCTGTGGACACCACATCCAGGCCTGCGGCATAAACCTTTCCTGTATTCAGAGCATCCGCCAGATCCTGTTCCACAATTAACGGTCCTCTGGAATTATTTAAGATAATTACACCGTCTTTCATCTTTGCAATACTTTCTCTGTTGATCATTCCCTCTGTACTTGGAAAGAGCGGGCAGTGCAGGGCGATCACGTCCGCACGTGCATACAGTTCTTCCACTGTGACGTACTCTGCGATCTCTTCCCCGGATTTGTTGGGATATTCATCATTGGCGATCACCTGCATACCAAGAGCTTTCGCAATGCGCCCTGTGGCCTGCCCTATACGGCCAAAACCAATCACTCCCATGGTTTTGCCTGCAAGCTCGATCAGGGGATAATCCCAGAAACACCAGTCCGCATTGTTCTCCCAGCGCCCCTCGTGGACTGCGTCACTGTGGTGCGCCACATGATGACAGATTTCCAGCAGCATGGCAATGGCAAACTGTCCCACAGCCGCAGTGCCGTATGTTGGAATATTGGAAACGGGGATTCCCTTTTCTTTTGCAGCGGCAACATCCACCACGTTGTACCCTGTAGCCAGTACACCTACGAATCTGATGCTGCTGCATGCATCGAATACCTCTCTCGGAAGCGGGGTTTTATTTGTGTAGACCACCTCTGCATCACCGATTCTGTCAATGATCTCCTGTACATCCGTCAGGGATGTCCTGTCATAGACTGTGACCTGCCCAAAAGCTTCCATCCCTTTCCAGTCCAGATCTCCGGGATTCAATGTGTAGCCGTCTAATACTACAATCTTCATCTGTATCTCTCCCTTCCTAAGACTGCTTATTTGATGGCGTCTGCCATATCTTTTACATCCTTACAGGTACCGGTCCAGGCTGCCATGAGGATGTCCATCTGATCCAGGATGCAGAAATGTTTTACTCCCATATTTCTGTAATATTCTGCGTCTTCAAGGGTGGCGATCTCCACTCTTGGCTGCACTCCGTGTTTTAAAGCGGTCCTGATCATTCTCTCGTGCTCTGCCTGCACCTCCTCTTTGTGGTCCGCACAGTTCCATCCTCTGCTCATGCAGTAATCGGAAGGTCCGAACTGAACCATATCCACACCGGGAATGGAGCAGATCTCTTCAATGTTGTCCATTGCCTCTTTCTTTTCGATCATAAAAGCTTTTACAAGGCTGCGGTTCATGGCCGCATAGTCCATCTGTTTTAATTCCGGATGGTAGTTGATCCATCTTGCATTGGGATAACCGAATTTGCCGTTGTCCTCCGGTGTCTTCGGCAGTAATTTTTCAATGGTCTCTTTCACCTGCTCCGGTGTCTCGTGGTCTGTGAACAGAATTGCCTGGAAACCGCAGGCCGCCGCTTTCTGTGCCACATAGAACCGGTTCTGGAAATCCACTTTGATCATGGAGCCTGTGTTGTACAGCTCACATGTCCTGACAAAATTCTCAAGATCATTGAAAGAGAACGGTGCATACTCTGCCAGAAATTCAAAGTAATCAAAGTTTCCGGTTGAGGCTGCAGCCTCCACGATCGTGGGCCATGTGCTCCAGATTCTGGTGTTGACGGTTGCTTTTCCTTCGTTAAGCTTTTCTCTTAATTTGTTTAACATAGTGCATTCTCCTTTTTTGGTTGTGTTGTTTTTTTCTTGATATCAGAATACCGGAAAATGCGCTGTAAAACGATTATTATTCTTGTTCACTACATTTCTTATCCTGTCATTGTTGTTTTGCCTGCAAGAAGGAGCAGAAATACCGAAGGAACGAATCGAACTGCGGCTCGGTTATCCATCACGTAAAAAGATGCCTGCCGGAAATTCCGGCAGACACCTTTAAAATAAATATTCAATCCATTATTGTGCTTTTAATTCCGAAATGAGCACAGCCGCAAGCATACATACGCACCCTGCAAACATACGCGCCGTAAACCTCTCATGCAGAAGTAATACGGAAAACAGCATTCCGAACACTGCTTCTGTCGTCAGAAGAACGGATGCCACATTCGGATTTATCCGTTTCTGGCATACAATCTGCAAAAGAAATCCTGCCATAGTACTGAAGATTCCAAGATACAACATTTTCCCGGCCATCCCCGGTTCAAATACCTGCATCGGAAACGGTATCTGCCCTGCCAGGATGCAGAGCCAGGAAATGAGGTTTGCAAAGAAAAATTGCAGGGCCGTCAGTACCACAGGGTCGGTTTTCCTTGTATATTTATCTACAAATATAATATGCAAAGCAAGACCTGCGCCGCATATGACGGTCAGAAAGTCTCCTGTTTGAACCGTCAGATCCCCTCGTATGGATAAAAGGCCAATGCCCAAAATTGCGATGAAAGCAGCGGCAACACATTTTCTGTCCGGGCGTCTTTTTTCTATCCACCAATATAAAAATGGTACAAGAATCACGTATATGGTTGTGATGAATGCATTCTTGCCTGCTGTCGTATACTTGCATCCCAATGTCTGAAAAAACTGGCTGACAAACAACAGGACTCCCAATACCATACCCTGTTTTATAACAGGTAAAGGTATCCCCGCCGGTAAAGATCTCCTGCAAAGTAAAAAAACTGCCATCCCCACAGAGGCGATCAGATAGCGCAGCGCCAGCAGATAGAGAACGGGAATGGATTCCGTGGAATCCTTTACCACCACAAAAGAAAATCCCCACAGCAATGTGGCGGTCAAAAGCCCCAGGCTCCCCCATATCTGCTGTTTTCCTGCTTTGTCCATTTTATCACCTCCCCGTATCGTTTGCCTTTAGTCTACACGGAAAAGGCCGGGGAGGCGATTATCTATGTTGTGATTTTCATTTCTTTTTCTGCTGTCTATGCAGATACAGCAGTTTCCTCTGAATCTGGCTTCTTTTTTAAAGCAATCCGGGAAGTACATTCTGGAATAAAGACAATATAAGTACCGCTCCCAGTATACCAAGTCCGCCCAAAAATCCGCCCACGGTCCAGCAGCGGAAGGTCTCCGGTATACTGATTCTGTTGAATTTGCTGATTGACCAGAACCCGGAATCATTCGGAAGAGACAGACCCACTCCCCCTGCACAGATGGCAACTGCTGCCAGTATAGGCGAAGTACCTGCTGCAATAACTGTTGAATAAAGGATTGCCGAAGTAGTTGTGATGGCCACTGTGGTCGACCCCTGAGCCAAGCGGATGATCTGTGCCAGCGCAAATCCCAGTATAAGCACAGGAATGTGGAGATTTCCAAATACCTGAGCCATATAATCTCCGATACCTGTCAGCTGAATTACCTTTCCGAACGCTCCGCCTGCACCTGTAATCAGCAGAATCATACCCACCTGATCCAGGCCGCGCCCCATGATCTCACTCATACTTCCTTTGATATAAGGTTTTGCGATCAACATGGCACATAATACGCCCACTGCCATAGCCAGATTCTTATTTCCGATAAAGGCCAGATACGGAACTGCCCCATTGTTTTCCGGGAGAAGTACCGATGCAAAGCTGCCAATCACGATCATCAGAATTGGTATCAGAAGTATCAGCATCGCTGCTCCGAAAGAGATTTTCTTATCGCTGCTCTCTTCTTTTTCCATAGTTTTTTGTTCTTCCAGTTCAAATTCATCCAGAACCCTCACATATCCGCTTTTCTTTTCCTTACGGTCCAGATATTTTCCCCATAAAATACCACCGGTCAAAAATCCAACAAGGCCAGCCAGAGTGGAATACACAAAGAAGACCCCGATATTCAACTCCATATTTTCACAGACTGCAAGAGGCCCAGCTGTGGGAATTACACACGCCGCGGTTATGGAAGCTGCAACCGCATAGCAGGAGACAAATGACAGACGGCTGATATTTGTCTTCCTGGACAAAGCTCTGACCATAGTGGAAAACAAAACCGTGACCACATCCCCAAATACAGGTATCCCCGCAAAATATGCCGCGATTCCAAGTCCCGCCGGAGAGTTCTTTTCCCCGAACAGATGAATCATTTTGTCTGCAATGGCGTTGATTCCCCCTGATTCAAAAAGCAGCATTCCCAGCATGACACCCATACCGGTTACAATTCCTATACCGCCTATGGTTCCGGAAAATCCATCTGCCACTGCGGACGTAATATCTCCAAAAGGCATTCTGACAAGCAAAGCGGTAAGAAATGATGTGATGATCAATGATACGAATGCATTCAATTTAAACTTAATGATCGTCACCAGCAAAAATGCCAGTGAGACGATAAATATAACAATTAATAAAGGTCCTGTTACCATTTTTTCCTCCTCCGTTTTCCATATAAACTGTTATTTAAATGTGTTCATAAACACATTTACCACCCAAAACTGTTTTTAAAACACAAATGTCCTTTATTTCATCCACAGGACACTCCATAATATCCCTGTCCAATATTACAAAGTCAGCCAGCTTTCCTTTTTCAATGGTGCCTTTTATATTCTCCTCGAACTGTCCAAAAGCGGCCCAGTCGGTATAAGTCCTAAGGGCTGCCTCCCTGGAGATACAGTTTTCGGGAAACCATCCGCCCTCCGGATTTCCATCCTGGTCTTTCCTTGTCACCGCTGCATAAATTCCCCAGAAAGGATTGGCCGGGGAGGACGGCGAGTCAGATCCGCCTATGACCTTCACTCCTTTTTTCCATGGCATTCCGCTGGCATATGAACGTGCTGCCCTCTCTTTTCCGATACGGCGTTCTGCCATGGGAGCGCTTCTCGGGGCATGGATGGCCTGCATCCCCGGAAGAATACCCAGTTTTCTGATTCGGTCCACATCCTCCTCTGTCACCAACTGGAAATGTTCAATCCTGAATCTGTGGTCCGCACCGGAATTTTCACCCAGCACTTTCTCATAAGTATCTATGACCTGTCTGTTTGCTCTGTCCCCAATGGCATGAGTGATGACCTGGAACCCATGGCTGTATGCTTCCTTGACCAGGGCATATAACTCTTCATCTGAATGATTTAATTTTCCCCTGTATCCGGGCCTGTCCGTGTAATCTTCATACAATGCAGCACTCTGTGACCCAAAAGAACCGTCTGCAAAATATTTCACCGCACGGATTGAAAGATGTTTCTCATACAGTCCAATCTCCGGGCCTGTCTTGTAATAACTCTTCCACGACAGATCATCCGCTTCACCCGGCAGTGCCCCCAGAGCTCCGCTGATCCGCAGCTGCAGCCTGTCCTCTTCAAAAAGCTTTTTCATACAGCGGATATGGCTGGATATCACATTCATGGCCATAACCGAAGTAAATCCCAGCTTAAAGGATTCATTCTGGGCACAGAGCAGTGCCTCCTCCATTTGCTTCTCTGTGAGCGGCGGGATTTTATCAACTACCAATTTACAGGCGTTATCGCTGACACATCCCAACAGTTCCCCATCCTCTCTTTTCAGGATTTCCCCGCCCTGGGGATTTGGCGTATCCTTTGTGATTCCTGCCAGTTCCAAAGCTTTTGAGTTCAGCCAGAGCATATGTCCGTCACATCTTCCCAGCGATACCGGATTGTCCGGTATCACTGCGTCAAGCTCTTCCTTTGTGGGATAACTTTTGTCCTCCCATACCTCGTTGTTCCAACCGAAATCACTTTGAATCCATTCCCCCGGACACAGCGTATCTGCTTTTTCGCGGAGCTGCTGAAAAATTTCTTCTTTTTGCTTCCAAAAACAATCAATCTGCATAGATACTTCACCGAATTTCAGCAGATGGGTATGCCCCTCTATCAGTCCCGGTATCACACAGGCTCTGTCCAGATTCACATATTTTGTATCAGAATTTCCATACTGCTTCATTTCATCAAAGGTTCCGGTATCTATGAGATATTGTCCCTTTACAGCAAATGACTGAACAATTGTCATATTCTGATCCATGGTGTAGATTTTACCATTATAATATATGACATCTGCAGATTTATCTTGTTGTTTGTACATACTTTTCTCCTTTCCCTTGTTGTATTTTTATGTATTTTAGCATGTAATCTGTAAAGTCAGAATCCTTTATTTTGTCATGCAGATGTTTTATCTTGCAGAATTTTGTCGAAAAATGCTCCTGACAATCAACCATTATTCTTTTATCTCAGGGTGTTGTAAGCCGGTTCATATATTCCCTCTTTATATCAGCCTGTATATGAACATAAAGATCCAGCGTTGTCTTTACGGAAGTATGTCCCAAAATCTCTGACAGGGATTTCGTATCAAAGCCCTGTTCTATCCAGCGGCAGGAGAACTGATGGCGAAGGGAATGTATTTTTATGTGTGGTATCTGACATTTTTTCAAAAGAGCTGCATATCTTCGCTGCACTGTGCGCGGCTCCGCACAGTTCTCCGTTCCTGTCAGAAGAAAGAAACTTCCGTTCTTCTTCAACGCTTTTCCCATAGACTGCAGGCGGTCAGGAAGAGGGATCTCCCGTATGGAGGTTGAAGTTTTCGGCGTGCCGATGTTAAGCCGTGTTCGCGGACACTCCCTTTTTCCCTCTTCTATGGTCATATCCAGATTCTTTACACGTGTAACTGTCCGGCGGATGTATATTTTGCAGTCTTCAAAGTCTATGTCCTCCCATTTCAGCCCACAGAGCTCACCCACACGTATGCCTGTATACATACATAAAAAGATACCGAAAGTAAACGGATCCGTACCTTCACTCAGGCAGGCATCCAGTTTCCTGAAATCCTCTTTACTCATGATCCGTATTTCTTTACCGCCGGCGGGAATCCGGGGAAATTTCAGGAGTTCGGCAGGAAGGCACCCCTGTTCCTGCCCATAACGCAGTATATTCTTCAGCACTCCCATAATCACATGTATACTTCCATAGGACATCCCTCTTTCCAGTTCCTGCTGGACAAAATTTAACAGGGTGCGGTTTGTAAATTTCCTGATCTGCATATCCCCTAATACAGGCAGTATATGATTATTCAGTATTTCTCCGTAATTGGAATACGTGCTTTCTTTTACGGTATAACGGATATGGTTCTTCCAATGTATACTGACTGTACGGATTCTGTCATCTTCCGGCAGTGCGGATGGCTGGCCGCCGTATGAAAAAAAGGGCGGGAACTCTGATATGATTTTTATTTTCTTATCTTTAACCTCTTTATACGACTTGCCATACAGATATCCATACCTGATTTTACCGTCCATATCACGCCCTTTCATATAACGCGCTTCCCAACGGCCGTCTTTTCTTTTCCTGATGTTTTCACCTTTTCTGGGCATTTTGACCTCCTTGACCTTCTGAGTCTTCCGTGGCTGTGATTTACGGATTCAGACCACTTTTTACCACTCATTGTTAACAAATCACTTTTGCGGTGAAATAAAAAGTATACGGCTGCGAAACTCCTCCATATTATAATATAATTGAAATCCACCAAAAAAAGTCATCACCTCAATCTCTGTTGGCAATGACTTTCATAATGGCAGGACAGGCATATATGCCGGCTGCAGATATTTTTTTATTTTGCTTTTCATTACAATTTATTATATAATATGGAAGTATCCATCATCATACGTCTGCATAAAGGATTAAATATGTTAAAAGACAAGTTACATTCTCTCATTTACTTTCCTTATGAAGAAAAATACCGGGACCAGTTGGAACTGGGAATGGTTTCTCTAAATTATAAATCCGAGCGGGTAATTGCCTGGGTCATGCTGATTACGCAGATCTTTATGATTCTAGTCTTTACTTTTCGTCCCGGCAGTATTTTTTACAGCTTTCGCAGGCTTCGCTATGTCATAGCCTATACGGTACTGTGTGCAGGGCTGCTTGTGCTTCTGTCTCTCCACAGACGCGCCAAAGATAACTGGCGGCTGCATTCCAGACTCTGTATATCTTTCGGCGTACTGCTTTCTCTGTGGATTGGATGCATTTCCTATCTGGATGCACTGGGGGATGTGAGCATTATTGTATATTGCTCCTTTCTTCCTATGATGGCTGCTTTTCTTATAGTGCCGCCTTTTATTTTAAGCATCCTGCTTATTTTCACATGCATCCTGACCAACTGCCTGGTGCTCGGGACTCCTTACGGGCAGGAAAATGTATTCAGCACATTGGTAAACAGCATTTTTATCTGTGTATTATCCATTGTCTATGCTTATCGTATGTACCACGCACGTTTGACCGGTATTTACGACAAGATCATCATTGACCAGAAAAACCGGCAGTTGGAAGCTGCCAATGAAAAACTGGACCTGCTGTCCATGACGGACACTCTGACCGGCCTCGGCAACCGGCGCTATCTGGAGGAATCCGTGAGATCACCCCTGGAGAAATATGGTATCCACATGGGCTCCCTGGCTGTTTTACTGCTGGACATTGACTTTTTTAAACAGTATAATGACCGTTACGGCCATCAGCAGGGAGATTTGTGTCTGCAGGCGGTTGCCTCTGTCTTATCCTCCTGCGCAGAAGATGATAATTTCCATGCTGTCAGATACGGTGGTGAAGAGTTTGTTCTTGTGATAACCGGGCTTTCCTCTGACGTTATAATGGAAAAAACAGAACAGATTCGTAAATCGGTCGCCTCTGTTCAAATTCCCGGTCCCATCAAAGCCGGAATTTCCGTTACAGTAAGTGTGGGCGTCTCTTTTCACGAATCATGGGAACCGGGCCTTTTGGAAACTGCCATCTCCGAGGCAGACCGAGCGCTGTATCAGGCAAAACAAAACGGCCGTAACCAGACGGTTCTGTTCAGCAAATAAGCATAAAAGACTCATCTGCGGAAATAAAATACCCGCCGGCTTTTACTATACAAGCCGGCGGGATTTCTATCAAATTCCTTTTTCCCCAGCCAAAATCTGCATGGCTGATTCCTCCTCAAACTGCCTGGAGTACAGGTCATAATAATACCCTTTCTGCCTCAGCAGTTCTCTGTGGCTGCCCTCCTCAATGATCTTACCGTCCTTCACCACCAGGATCAGATCCGCCTGGCGGATGGTGGAAAGTCTGTGGGCAATGACAAAGGAAGTGTGGCCCTTCAGAAGCTGGTCTGTGGCCTCCTGTATCAACTGTTCCGTCTGAGTGTCAATGGAGGATGTGGCCTCATCCAGTACAAATATACTTGGGTTTGCCAGGATTGCCCGGGCAAACGATATAAGCTGTTTCTCGCCTGTGGACAGTCTGCCTCCGCTCTCCCCCACATCGCTCTCGTATCCTTTTTCCAGTTTTCCTGCCACAATATCAGCCGAAACCTTCCTGGCTGCCTCCCTGACCTCCTCGTCTGTGGCCTCTAAGCGCCCGTACCGGATATTGTCGTAGAGCGTGCCGGAAAACAGATGGGGGTTCTGCAGCACATAGCCGATCTGGCTGTGGAGCCAGAGTTGAGACCGCTCCCGGTAATCCTTCCCGTCAATGAGGATACGCCCTTTTGTGGGTTCAAAAAACCTGCCAAGCAGATTTACCAGCGTGGATTTTCCTGCCCCTGTTTCCCCCACGATCGCTACATTCATGCCTGCAGGCACATGCAGATTAAAATGTTCCAGCACATATTCTTTTCCGTCCGGATACCGGAAAGATACATCTTCAAAGACAATATCCCCTTCTATCCTCTCCCAGTTCTCTTTCTTTGCGTGGAACATATCCCCGTATTTTTCCTCTACCTCAGGCGTATCCGTCACGTTGGGCTGCTGTTCTAACAGATCCATCACACGCTCAATACTGGCCTGACAGGATATCAGATCTGCCAGAAGACGGGCGAGCTGCTGGATAGGCTCAAAAATAACCACCGCATAGGATATAAATACGGAAAGGGTTCCAAGCTGCATCACCTGGCTCTGCACCATATATCCTCCTCTTGCCAGCACAATAGCCGCGGCAACAGAACTGAAGAATAATATGGTAGGAATATACACCGCGTTTAACATGGCAGATTTGGTTGCTGCCTGGTGCATATTCCTGGTAATGCTGCGGAAATTTTTCTGGTTATCCTCCTCGATCACCATACTTTTGGAAGTCCTTACCCCTGTGATTCCTTCGTTGTACGCGCTGGTGATCTGGGAATTGACCTTCCGCACCCGCCTGTTCCAGTGAAGGATCTTATTCTGGAAATAAACAGTCAGAACCGCAATGCAGGGCACGATCAGCATAATGATCAGCGCCAGTTTCCAGTTGAGCATAAACATGATCACAAACACACTGATCACATAGATAAACGCCCAGAACATATCCACCAGTCCCCAGGCGATCATGCCCGCAATCTTCAGGGTATCACTCATGACCCTGGCATGGATATATCCCACCGGAGTTGTATTATAATAGGAAAAGGACAATGTCTGCAGATGCTCAAACTGCGCCTTTTTCAAGTCCTTCCCCACATTCATCTCAATGGTGGTGGCCGCGTGGACAGAGATATACACGGATACCGTCTGGGTCACGATCATGGCTGTATAGACCAAAGCAAAGATATGCAGTCCCTTTAACGTGTTCAGCGCGATAAAATGGTCAATCGCATAACTTTGAAACAGAGGAACCAGCACATCTATCCCTGCAAGAATCAGGTTCAGGCCAATGGTAATGGCAAAAAATTTCGTATAAGGCTTAAAAAAGGGCAGCATTTTAGCCCATGTTTTAAAGCTGAAGGGTTTGTTATAATCCTGTTCTTCGTATGCCGCCATTTTACACCTCCATCTGCATTCTGTCATCCTGGCTCATCTGAATGTCATAAATCTTTCTGTAAATGCCCTGCTGTCCGATCAGCTCCTGATGCGTTCCCATCTCCTCAATTTTTCCCTGATTAAGCACCATGATCCTGTCAGCGCTCATCAATGTCGTCACCCTGTGGGAGATGAGGATCACCGTGGCATCTCTTCTGTTATCCAGAAGCGCCTTCCTGATCCTGGAGTCTGTCTGGGAGTCAACTGCGGAAAGAGAGTCATCAAATATCATGACAGGCGCCTTCTGCAGGAGCATTCTGGCTATAGCGATCCTCTGCCGCTGGCCTCCAGACAGGGTTACGCCCCGCTCACCGACCAGCGTATCGTATCCGTCCGGAAAATTCATAATGGCGTCATCAATACAGGCAATCCTGGCTGCCTGCCTGATCTCCTCAAAGGAGGCCTCCGGCACAGAAGCCGCTATATTTTCTTTGATCGTCCTGGAATAAAGGAACGGCTCCTGAAGTACCATTCCCACATTCTTTCTTATCCATTCCAGTGGGATTTCCCTGATATTTTTACCGCCCAGAGTGATATTTCCCTGCCCTTCCTCCAGCTCATACAGCCGGTTTAACAACTGCATGATCGTGGATTTTCCGCTTCCGGTTCCACCCAGGATACCCAGTGTACTGCCCTGTGGAACAGAGAATGTCACATCCGACAGCACTTCTTTTCCATCCTTGTAACCATAATTTACGTGGGAAAATACAATATCAAATCTCTGATTTTCATGCTGGTTTTCATAGGCTTTTCTATCCTGATACTCCTCTTCCTCTGCCCGTATGATATAGTCCACACGCTCAAAGGAAACCCCTGCCTTGCTCATATCAGAAAGGATACGGCCCAGCCCGCGGATAGGCCAGACAAGTGTCGTATTGTAGGAAGCGAATGCAATAAATTCACCTACGGAGATATTGCCATGCACAGCCTCCGCAGCCCCCAGCACGATCACGGCAACCACCTGCAGACCGGTGATCAGATCACCGATTCCCCAGTAAAGCCCGGACAGTGTTCCCAGCTTGATCCACAGATCTGCAAATGCATTATTCTTCTCATAAAAGCGTTCCATCTCGAACTTTTCTCTTCCGAAAGCCCTTACCACCCGGACTCCCGTGGCATTCTCCTGCACCACTGTGGAGAGCTCCCCTTCCGCCTCGTCTGCTGTTGTAAAACGGCCGGCGATCAGGCGGTAAAAAATGGTGGAGTACAGTGCAACCACAGGCACAAAGCACAGAACCACCAGGGACAGCTTCACATTCATGGAAAACATCATCCCAAAGGAAACTGTCACCAGGAAAACCGTACGGAACACTTCCAAAAACTGTGTTACCACAAAGTTACGGATCACCTCCACATCTGAGGTGCAGCGCTGTATGATATCTCCTGTCTGGTGTCTGTCATGCCATTCCATCGGAAGTCTCTGTACATGGGAAAACAGCGCGTCTCTCATGTTCTTCGCAAAATTTTCTCCCGCCTTCGCGGTATACGCACGGCTCAAAAAAAGTGCCGCTCCGGAGAAAAGTGCCACTCCCACCAGCATCAGCGCCATGATCCACAGATGCTTGGACAAATATTTATATTTATCCCCGCCCAGCACAGAGTCCACGGTAAACCGGAAAATCTGTGGTGTCAGGGAATTTAATCCGGTCGTGACCAGCGAGGCCAGCACTGCCACCAGAAAATACTTTTTGGAGCCCTGGAAAAACCGTAATACCAGGTCTGCCTTTCTATGTTTCGTTCTCATAATCCTCCTTTGCCTGTCTCAGTAGTTTTTTTATTATATATAATAATCTGAATTTCTGATATATTCAATATCTATATCATTTTTCCTCCATGCGTGATATAATTGCGTAACAGTTATTAAAGGAGGACATTTGGATGAATACTCCCACAATTGAAACTCAGCGGCTGATTCTCCGAAGATTCACCCAGGATGATGCCCGGGCACTTTATCAAATCCTAAGTGATGAGGAGGTAAATACCTTTCTTCCCATGTTCCCGCTGAAAACCATGGAGGAGGCCAATGCCTATATACAGAAGCAGTACCTGGACACATATCAGGAACCCTTTGGGTACCGGTATGCAGTCTGCTTAAAGACTGATCACATTCCCATCGGTTATGTCCAGGTAAGCAGCAGCGAAAGCCATGATTTCGGCTATGGCCTGCGAAAAGACTTCTGGCATAAGGGCATCATAACAGAAGCCGGCCGGGCGGTAGTGGAAGAACTGAGGAATTCCGGCATGCCTTTCATCACCGCTACCCATGACATAAAAAATCCCAGGAGCGGGGAGGTCATGAAAAAACTGGGAATGATATATCAGTATTCCTACGAGGAACAGTGGCAGCCAAAAAATATTCCTGTTACCTTCCGCATGTATCAGCTTAATTTTGACGGAGAAAATGACCGTGTTTATAAAAAATACTGGGAACAGTATCCCGTCCATTTTATAGAGGACCTGTAACGATTCCGTCAGCTAAATTGTCAGAAGCTTTCATACAGGAGAGAAAAATATGTTTATCCAATACAATAATCTGGATATCAACTTCACCATAGGCAGCACCCGGTTCCGCACGCTTAACATCGCTTACGAGCACCTGCACCGCATCATTCCCAGCCACAGCCACGGGGACAACAGCTATGAGATCCACTATGTGGCATCCGGCCGCGGATACATAACAGTAGGGGAAAAGACATACGAGATCACCCCCAACACCCTGTACATGGCCGGCCCCCACGTGGCCCATGCCCAGATTTCCGTACAGGGAGATCCCATGGTGGATTACTGTATTTACCTGAGGCTGCGCCGCACTTCATCCGGAGAGAAAAAAACAGATGACCTGGACCGCCTGTTTACAGAGAAAACCTTCTGGATCGGCCAGGATAACTGTCAGATAAAAAACACACTGGAGCTGCTTTTCCGTGAATTAAAGGAGCAGAAAACCGGGTATACCGTCTACGTGGAAACACTGCTGCGGCAGTTGATCGTACAGATGATACGCAACTACCAGGGCGGAAAAAAAGCCCTCCACCACTTTAAGCCCGCAACACCGGCGGAAGCCCAGGATTTTATCATAGAGGAATCCTTTCTGTACGACTATCCGGTTCTCACACTGGAACAGCTTGCCGAACGGCTGGGACTTGGATGCCGGCAGACAGAACGGCTTATGCAGGACATCTACGGCAAAACATTTCTGCAGAAAAAAGGAGACGCCCGCATGTCGGCTGCCTCTATCCTGCTCACCTATTCAGACCGCAGCATTTCCTCCATCGCGGAGGAACTGGGCTATTCCTCCGTGGAACATTTCTCCGCAGCATTCCGGAAATATTACAATAAAAGCGCCCGCCAGTACCGAAAAGAATCCCGGGACATGACCTGATTCCTCAGCAGTTACAACAGGCACATCTGTACACAGCAAATCCTGCTGCATACAGATGTGCCTGTATCTCCCGGTCAATTGGCCGATGCTTTTACTTCCAGCTTCTCCGCCTTCTGGTAATTCAGCAGGAAAATACCTGCGCATACCAGCAGCAGCGCCGTGACGATCTTCCACCCTTCCGCCTGATTCTGCTCGTGCAGAAAGACCGAGGAGAGGATAACCCCAAACACGGGATTGGTAAATCCGAAAATAGCGATTCTGGACACCGGATGGTGCTTCAGCAAAATCCCCCACACGGAAAATGCCACAGAAGAGATCAGTGCCAGATACACCAGCATAACCACTCCCTGCATGGAAACCGTATGAATGCGCCCTCCAAGGCCAAAACCGCATACCATCATGACCAGACCGCCGATCATAAACTGATATCCGCTTAAAACCACAGGGTCCTCATCCCGTGAATATATTTTCAGCAGACTGGACGCAAAGGCATAGGCAGTGACAGATACCAGCAGGAATCCTTCGCCGTTTATTTTAAGCCCTGCCCCCATGCCGCTGCCGTTTAGATTCACCAGCACGACTCCGGCAAATCCCACGATACAGGCCGCAATCTTCTTCCCTGTCAGTTTCTCCTGGTGAAAGATCAGGCTGGCAACCAGTATGCTTAAAAATGTATTGGATGCCGTTATAATAGAGCCTTTCACCCCCGTGGTATGGGCCAGCCCCAGATAGAAAAACACATACTGCAGGATTGTCTGAAACATGGAGAGCTTCACGATCTTACCCCATGACCTTCTCTTTGGCACCAGCACCTTTCTCTGAAGAATGCTGCCGAATACCACAGCCAGCAGCCCCGCCAGGGCAAAACGCATACCGGCAAATAAAATCTGCGACGCCGGGCTGTCCCCCGGTATCTCAAACAGTTTGTATCCGATTTTTATACTTGGAAACGCGCTTCCCCAGAGTGCATTGCACAGAACGGCAAGCCCGCAGACCACCCAGGCCTTTTCCAGCATTGGTTTTTTACATGTATTCATTTCTCCGTGCTCTCCTCTTCTGATACACGGTAATCCTTCAAAATCACATCCGCGAATTCTTCCTTCACATGAAACTCCTCTATAAGGCTTTCTTTGACCAGCTCTCTGGCTGCTTTTAACTGTCTGCAAGTCTCCAGCATTGCAGGTATTATAGTCTCCAGCCTTTTTTCTTCTTCGAGCTCCCGGCTGTCTTCCTGTTCGTCATGCGCCTGCATAGTTCCTCCTCGCTTTCCTTCATATGTAAAAGACGGTTTCTCCGATACATATCTGCCCGGAAAAATTAACAAGATATATTATTCAGTATAGAGGATATTGCATCATTTGGCAAACAAAATATTATTAACTATTCAGTGACTATATTGTTCCCTCCCCGCCGAATAATTTTCCTGCTCTCCTTCCTCTGCAGTCTCAGTCCAATATTCGTAATCCATTTGTGCTGCCATTCCAATTCTTTATATTAAATATCTCTTTAATAAACGGGTCAATTCTATAATATCGATAGGCTTTGCTATATGGGCATTCATACCGGACTCCATACAATGCTGTATGTCATCAGAAAAGGCATCTGCACTCATAGCAATGATTGGGATAGATAAGGCATCCGGGTGACTTATTCGGCGAATTGCCTTAGCAGCCTCATACCCTGTCATATGCGGCATCCTTATATCCATAAGAATGGCATCGTAATACCCCGCCGGTGATTTTTGAAACTTGTCCAGACATATCTGACCATCTTCTGCCCAATCCAGTTCTGCACCCAAGTCAGACAATAATTCACTTGCAACCTCCCAGTTAAGCTCATTATCCTCGGCAAGCAGGATACGGCATCCGGATAGATCCGTATTTTGGTCCCATTTTGAGCCATGTTCTGTTTCCATTTCCATATACTGACGTAAAGCATGATACAGTGTAGATTTAAATAGTGGTTTTGAAATAAAACCACTAATACCTGCTTCACGGGCCTCAGCCTCAAATTCACTCCAGTCGTATGCAGAAATCAGCAGGATCGGTACTTCATCTCCCAGATTACGCCGGATTTCTTTTGCAGCCTGAACCCCATTCATACCGGGTAGTTTCCAATCTAATAGAATGATTTGATAATCGTCTCTTCTTCGGTGGTGTTGGATTACCAGCTCTACTGCTTTTTCTCCGCTTAATGTCCATTCAGCTTTTATTCCCATGTCTTCCAGTGTGTCCATAACTGTCTTACATAATAATTCATCATCATCAACCACCAGCATATTCCAGGGGGGAAGAGCCATATCCATATCCATTTCTACTGCATCCGCTTTTTCAAAATCAAACGTGAGATGAAATTCGGTACCTTGATCCGGTTCACTTTTTATATCAATGGTTCCCTTCATTGCATCCACAATGTACTTCGTTATGGCCATTCCCAAACCGGCCCCTTCCGTTTTATGTATTCTGGTTTCATCTGCACGGCTATAGGATTCATATATTTTTTTGAGAAAATCCGGCGACATACCGATTCCGTTATCCCTGACCTTGATATGAATTCGGATATAGTTTTCTGCTTTCGGAGATTTTTCTTCAGAAAGGGATAATTGTATTGAACCGCCTTCCGGAGTATACTTTGTTGCATTTGATAAGAGATTTAACAAAATCTGATTCAAACGTACACCATCGCACCACACATTCTCTGTTAGAATATTCTCAACATGTATGTCAAAGGTTTGATTTTTAGTCTTAACCTGCGGCTGCATAATGTTAACAATTCCTTCAACAACTTCTTTTAATGAAATTTGTTCTGTTGTTAAAGTTAATTTTCCGCTTTCAATTTTAGACATATCCAAAACATCATTGATCAGCCCTAACAGATGTTTACTCGATAATGTAATTTTTCTGAGGCAGTTCTGTACCTGTTTCCGGTCATCTATGTGAGCTGTGGCAATCGTGGTCATGCCTACGATTGCATTCATGGGTGTACGGATATCATGGCTCATATTTGCCAAAAATTCGCTTTTAGCTCTGTTCGCTTCAAGAGCCGCCTGCCGTGCTTTCTCTAATTCATGCACCTGAGAACGGGTTATGGAGAAATACCGAAGAAAAATCAAGGTTAAAATAAGCAAAACAGAGGCACAGGACAATAATGTCATGAACATACGCTGGCCGCTCAGATTGTTTATGGCATCATCCAGTATACTATAAGGCATTACCGATACTAAATACCACTCAGAATAGGGTAACGATATACCGTATATTTGTCGTTCTTCACCATTTACTTCAAATGTTGTAGCATATTCTTCATGATTTTTTAGTGCAGCACCAAATTCTTTAATTGCATTTTCTACAGATAACTCATTGGGTGCAGCATCAAGCTGCTTTTGCAGCTGTTCAAAGAAATACCACAACTCCGTGTTGGGGTTCTGTATTACAAAACTGCCGTCCGGCCTGATAATATGATAATACATCAGCTGCCCGTCATCCTCCAAGGAAAGAAAATCGGTAATATATTCCAGAGGAATGGCAGCAATCAGACCAGTGCTCTTATGGCCATTGTGCATCGGATAAGCAGCGTCAACGCCAAACAATACCACTTCATTTCCGGCAGAATCAACACCTACAGCGACTCGCTGCTCCCCCTTTAACAATGCTTCTGTAAAAGGTTCCGGATTAAGTGGCTGTATGGATTGTCCATAAAGTGTCTGAAAATCCCCCTCCGCAGAACAAAGCGCCAAATAGTCAAACCCCCTGACCTGGGCCCTGTAAATGAGTTCCTCATATAAATTCTTCCTATCTTTGTTATCTGTTGAGACAACAGAAACAACGCCGCTGACCTGATCAAAACGCAATTTAATCACAGTTTCAAAGTGCCTGGACATTTGTTCATTCATTCCGGACATGTAAATATTTCCAATTTCATAAACAGTCTTTTTACTTTTCCGGCTCATATAGATTCCAAGCAGACTGAAAATAATAATACTAAAGATCAAAAGACCAATGAAACTGCATATCAGAAAACGCGTTGCAGAATTCCTCTTTTTACTGTTTCCCATTGATGCTATTCCTCTCTTTCAGATGATGCCGTGCTGTCCTTATTCTTGTCAAAAAAACTGAACTCACTTTCAAGCAGATCAGCAATTTCTTCCAGACACAGTAAAAGGGCAGGATTAAATGCACCACATTGTCCTTCCAAAATCATTTTCAAAGATTCTTCATGTGAATAAGCTTTCTTATAGCAGCGCTCACTGGTCAAAGCATCGTATACATCAGCCAGAGCAACAACCGGGGCAGATATTGGTATTTCTTCTCCCTTTAATCCATCCGGATAACCATTGCCATCATACCTTTCGTGGTGCCATCGGCAAATCTCAGAGGCTACTTTGACAAGCGGGGCTTCCTGTTGTTCAATGGGCAGGTCTGACAGCATATCAGCGCCGACCATTGCGTGAGTTTTTATTACTTCAAACTCCTCTGCCGTAAGACGTCCTGGTTTGTTTAATATTGTATCCGGAATTGATATTTTTCCAATATCATGCAGCGCTGAAGCAGTGCTTATTAATGAAATATCTGCTTTGGACAAAAAGTATTGATCTGTACGCTGAACCAACTGCTTCAGCAAATATTTTGTAATAGTATTTACACGCAATATATGTAATCCGCTCTCTCCATTGCGGAATTCCACAATGTGAGACAGGATTGAGATCATCAACTCATTATTTTTTTCCTGTTCCTGTAACTGTTCTGCGATAATTTTCTCAAGACGCTGCTGCCGCGCATAGAGAAACATCGTATTAGAAATTCGGCGCTGGACTATGGTCAGATCAAAAGGACGGCTGATATAGTCAAAAGCCCCCAAATCATAAGCCCGCTTTATATTTGCAGGGGAATCGTCAGCAGAAATCATAATAACAGCCAGGGTGTCGTTCCAGTGATATTTGTTGATGCAGGCTAACACTTCAAGGCCATCCATTTCCGGCATCATAATATCCAGCAGCAGAAGGGAAAAATCTGCTCTTTGCTTTGAAAGAAGAGAAATTGCTTCTGCACCATTTTCAGCCTCAGCTACATCATATTGCTCTTTCAGGATCTCTGCCAAAAGCGCGCGATTCATTTCTGAATCGTCTGCAATTAAGATTTTTTGCTTTTCCATGGTTCCAAATCTCTTTCTTAATAATAATACGTTTTTATTATAACTATTTTGCTTACCTATTCGCAACACCCATTTTGGTCAGGTGTACAAATAGGTTTATGCCTTTTGATACTGACAAAATTGGTTTGTCATGGTATAATCCAGATAGATAGGAGGCAAGTTATGAAACCACAAGAAACAAAATTTACATTTGTTTATAATGAAATCAGGCAGTGTATTTTAGAGGGCCAAATACCGCCCGGAAATTCCCTGCCGTCCTCAAGGATGTACTGCGAGCAATTTCATGTAAGCAGATATACGATCAACCGTGTCTTTGACGCATTACGGGCAGAAGGACTGGTTGATATTCAGCCTCGGCTTGCACCAATTGTTGTTTCAAAAAAAGATACTTGTAATTCATCAAATACTGTTTTCGAGATTTTAAAACAAAGGGAAGGTATCTTACAGGTATATCAGACTTTTGCTCTAATACTGCCTTCACTTATGGTTTTTTCTTTGCAAGGGTGTGATGTGGAGATAATGCCCCACTATAAACAGGCTATGAAAGTATTACGTTTGGGATATTCCTCAGGTGGATGGGATGCTCCTTCCAAATTAGTATATGATATACTAAAAATAGGTGGTAATTCCCTATTCAGCGAACTCTATTCTACATTTGGCCTTTATAATAAACTTGCATTTTTTGCAGAAAATTGTCCTTATTTCTCTGAGTACTTTTTACAGAGGACTGCATCTGTAACCAGTGTTATTATAGATACACTAAAGGGCAATGATCCGCTCACAAAGTACAACCGGTTATCCCATATGTATCAAGAACTTACGGATTCTATTGAAAAAACGTTAAATTACCTATTAGAGACAACGCCAGAATGTCCTGTGCAAACGGGTTTGAAGTTTTCGTGGAATCCCATGCGTGGTCAGGATTATTATTACTCAAAAATTGTTGATGACATAAATCTGAAAATCGGCCTTGGAGAATACTCTGTCGGAATGTATCTTCCATATGAAAAGCAGCTGGCTGGCCAGTATGATGTCTCTTTATCGACAGTCAGAAGGGCATTGGCAGAACTGGAACAGAGAGGTTTCGTAAAAACGTTAAATGGTAAAGGCACTATAGTTATAGAACCGGATGATACTAAACTTCATCAGCTGGCTCTTAATTCCGGGTATGTTGAAAAGGCATTACGTTACCTTCATGCCTTACAACTTATGGTATTGATTATTCACCCGGCATCATTAGCTGCAGCTCCGCAATTTACTAAAGCAGAACTGGACGAGTTAGCAAACAGATTTACTTCTCCCGGCTCTATTTATTTAACGGATATTTTAGAATTCATAATGAAACATACCACGTTAGAACCTCTATATGTTATATTATCTGAAACCAATCATCTTCTTGAATGGGGGCACCATTTCGCCTATTATCCGTCCAAGAAACATACACTCACACATCTCAATAAGAAAGTCATTCTGGCCTTTCAGCAGTTAAGGGAAGGTAATGCTGTCTCTTTTGCAGATGGCATAGCAGATTGTTACCGTTATAATTTGGTTTGTATGAAGAAGCATATGGCAGAGAAATATAGGTTTCATAACGTAGCTAATATTCGGGTTCCGGAAAAATACCAGACAGCAGGCAATGGTTTCTTCCGGACGGCAGACAGCTAAATGGGCAAAGGGACACCGTTTCATAACCGTGTCCCTTTGCCCATTTAGCTGTCTGCCGTTATTTGTTTGTTTTGTCAGTTTCCTAACGACATTCGCTTAAACGAAGTACGCCTTGTCTTTCCTCTTCACAATTCACTTTCCGAGTACCATTTCCACAGCCTTTTTCCACCCGGAATATTTCTTATCCACAAGGCTTTTTTCCATCTGCGGTTCAAAAGAAGTCCTCTTCATTTTCGCAAAAAGTTCTTCCTTTTTGTAGATGCCAAGTCCAATACCTGCAGCATACGCGGCCCCGATCCCGGACAGTTCCTCAGCTTCTGGCACCTGTACCGGTATGCCGGCCATATCGCTTTGGAACTGCATGAGATAGGCATTTTTTGTGGGACCGCCGTCTACCCGCAGTTCCCGGATCGGTATCTCGGCATCCTCCTCCATGGCTTTTAAAATGTCCGTGATCTGGTACGCAATGCAGTCAAGTCCTGCGCGCACCATTTCCGCTTTCCCTGTGGTCCTGGTGATCCCACAGAGAATCCCGGTGGCTGAACTGTCCCAGTAGGGGGCACCAAGGCCGGTAAATGCGGGTACAAAATATGTCCTGTCCTCCGGCGCCGCCTCCCTTGCAAGCCGCTCTGTCTCCGCTGCGGACGCAACCATCTGAAGGTCCTTCTGCATCCAGCTTATCACTGCACCCGTATAATTGATATTGCCTTCCAGCACATAATTTACCTGCCCGTCCATCCCCCAGGCCAGGGAAGAAACTAAACCGTGGCTGCCAAATACCGGTGTTTTTCCCACATTCATCATCACAGAGGAGCCGGTGCCGTAAGTGGCTTTCACCATTCCCTCCTCCAGGCATCCCTGCCCGAAGAGAGCGCCGTGGGAATCTCCCAGCACTCCGTGTATGGAAACCGGTTTATCCAGAAATCCTTCAAAATCCGTCTCCCCATAGTAACCATTGGAGTCCGAAACCCGGGGCAGATTTTCCGCCGGGATTTTAAAGACCCTGCAGATTTCCTCATCCCAGGCAAGTGTCTTGATATTGAAGAGCTGGGTTCTGGATGCGTTGGAATAATCCGTAAGAAAGGATCTGCCGCCTGTGAGCCGGTATACCAGGAAACTGTCCATGGTTCCATAACACAGATCACCTTTTTCGGCTCTTTCCCGGGCGCCCTCCACATTTTCCAGTATCCAGGCAATCTTTGCCGCTGAAAAGTAGGGGGAGAGCTTAAGCCCTGTCCGTTCTCTTATCATACCCGCACTGTCTGTGATCCTGCTGCAGATCTCCTCTCCCCTGGCACACTGCCATACCACGGCGTTATATACCGGTCTGCCATCCTTTTTCCAGGCAAGGGCAGTCTCCCTCTGGTTGCTGATGCCCGCGCCTGCTATCAGGTTCTTATCGATACCGGCCTTTTCCACCACATTCTTAACCGTCTGAATGGTGTTCCTGTAGATCTCCTCCGGGTCATGCTCCACCCAGCCGTTGTTATCTATGATCTGCCTGTGGGAAAGGTCCGCACGGGCAATCAGGGCTCCCTGTCTGTCAAAAAGCAGTGCTTTTGTCCCCTGCGTGCTCTGGTCAATTCCCAGTATGTATCTCTCCATATCAGACTAACTCCCTGGCTTTTGCTGCGATTCCTTCTGCGTTTAATCCGTAGTAATCAAATACCTCCTTTGAGGTTCCTGTGATGACCGGCGCATCCGGCAGGGACAGGTTCACAACCTTTTTCGGGCATTCGCTTCCCACTGCCTGGCTTACCATACTGCCAAGTCCGCCGAAGGGAGCGTGCTCCTCCGCTGTGATCACAGCCTTCACACCGGATACCATCCGGAGCAGAGTCTCTTTGTCAAAAGGCTTTACACAGTACATATCCAAGACTGCTGCACTGATGCCTTCCTTTTCCAGCAGCTTCGCTGCGTCAAGAGAAGGCTTTACCATCTCTCCGCACGCTACGATTGCCACGTCATTTCCCTCTTTCACCACGGTGGCTTTATCCATTTCAAAAGGACAATTTCCTTCTTCATAGACATCCTCCACCGCGTTTCTCCCCACACGGATATAGGCAGGTTTTTCATCTCCGAGCAGCGCTTCTGTCAGGCACTTCGTCTGATTTTTATCACTTGGTATGTAAACCCTCATGTTCGGAACCGCTGACATGGCAGCGATATCCTGGGCAGAGTGGTGGCTCATGCCCAGGGCACCGTAGCTGATGCCGCCGCTGATGCCGATCAGCTTCACATTGGTATTGGAATAGGCCACATCCACCTTTGCCTGCTCGTAGCTTCTGGTAGATAAAAAGCAGGCAGGGGATACTGCGTAGGCTTTCTTACCACATTTTGCAAGGCCCGCGGAAATACTCACCAGATTCTGTTCCGCAATGCCCACCTCCACAAACTGTTCCGGGTAATTCTCTGCAAAAGGTGTCATGGACGCGGAACCGCGGGAGTCACTGCACAGCACCACAACGTCTTTATCTGTCTTTGCTTTCTCCATCAGTACCTGGCAGATCACCTGTTTATTTGCTATCTTATTCATGAAGAGCAGCCTCCTTCCCTGCGGCGAAATCACTGATAATCTGATTATATTCCTCCTGTGTAGGTACCTTGTGATGCCAATTTGCCTTATTTTCCATAACAGGGGAACCATACCCTTTTGTGGTATTTGCTATGATGACACTTGGTTTTCCCTTTGTCTGTGACGCCTCTGAAAATGCCTGCAGAAGTTCATCCAAATCGTTTCCCCGCACACTGATCACATGCCATCCGAAGGAGGAAAATCTCTCTGCCAGATCATCATGTCCCATCACATCTTCCGTACAGCCGGAAATCTGCAGCCTGTTTCTGTCCACCACTGCACAGAGGTTATCCAGATGATACTGGTTGGCAGCCATGGCTCCCTCCCAGACAGAACCTTCCGCCAGCTCACCGTCTCCCATAACCGTATATACCCGGTATTCCTTTTTGTTCATCTTTCCTGCCAAAGCCATTCCCACGCATACGGGAAGGCCGTGTCCGAGGGATCCGGAATTCATCTCGATTCCCGGCAGTTTATTGTTTGGATGTCCGATGTAAGAGGAACCGAACTTTGAAAACTTTTCTTTTACCTCTTCCAGATCAAGGAATCCCTTTGCGCACAGCACCGCATAATAAGCCTCCATGGAATGTCCCTTGCTGAGGACAAACCGGTCTCTGTCCGGGTCATCTGCCCGTTTCGGAGAAACATTCATAACACGGAAATACAGAGCGGCCAGGATTTCCATAACACTCATATCACCGCCGATATGACCTCCCTTTCCGGCAACAATAATATCAACCGTATCCCTGCGCAGATCAAACACTTTCGCTTTCAGATCATCCATCTCATTCACCTCTCAAATATGCCTTAACCTGTTCCTCGATCGGATCATACAGATCCGGTTTTACACCTATATACTTGCAGGCCTCGTAGAGCACGGGCACCACATCCTTGTGAATACCCACACAGTGATGGATGTATGGCCCTTCCACCAGCTTTGCCTCCAGGCGCTTAAGATTCTCAACCTCGACCCAGACATAGGTACCCTTGGTATACGGTCCTTCCACACCTTTCGCGTGCCCCAGAAGCAGGGAGTATTCTCCGTTGTCTCCGTCAAAACGGCACAGGGTCATATCCCCGTGTTTTGCCTCAGCCTCCACAGCTCCGGGATGGTCAAAGGCCAGGGGATAACCGATGGACGGCCTTTCCTTTGCCACAGAGACAGGCCAGGGGCCGCAGTGCTGCAAAAGCTCACCGTTTTCATTGTCAGGATGACGTACCGTCCAGTCTGCAAAGAAGGTTCTGGCCTCATCCATGCCTGCTGCTTCCATAAGAAGTGCTGTGACGGCGCCGTGTATATCCGTCTCACAGACGACCGGGATTCCCTCCTCATTCAGCAGGGAATTGGCCGCGCAGGGCATAATTCCGATCTCTCCCTGAAGGGCATTCCAGCACTGGATGGCAATAGCATTACAGCCGTATTTTTCTGCCAGATTCTTCATGGCAGCTTTCAGTGCAGCCACGTTTTCCAATTCGTTTTCCCTGATCCTGACACACATATTATCATGACAGTATGCCATGATCTTTGCCACCTCGGTGCCCTCTTCCTTTACCTTTTTCATCTCTTTTGTCAATTCCGGAATCGGTATGGGTGAAAGCTGGATATTGAATCTTTCCAGCAGTTCTCCCTCGTTGCACATGGTACTCCAGAAGTCAAACGGGCGCGGCCCGATCTGCAGGATTCTTGTATTTCTGAACACCTTCACCACATTGCACACAGCCAGGAAATCCCGGATTCCCCGCTCGAACTCCGGGTCTGTAAGCCTGCAGTTTGTCATGTAGGTAAACGGTACCTGAAACCTTCTCAGAACCTTGCCTGTGGCAAAAAGCCCGCACTGGCTGTCACGGAGACGGACGCCGTTCTCATCCGGGCGCTCATCCCTGGGTCCCCATAAAAGCACCGGAACATTCAGTTCCTTGGCCAGTCTTGCGACTTCATACTCTGTGCCGAAATTGCCGTGGGGGAAGAAGAGGCCGTCCACCTTCTCCGCCTTGAATTTTTCCGCGATCTTTATTCTGTCTGCCTCGTTGTACAGAAGTCCTTCCTCATTGATATCCTTAATATCCACAAAGGAAACGTCCAGTTCACCCAGTCTTTCCCTTGTCAAATCCGCATATTTAATAGCATCCGGAGCACTGAAAATGCTCCTTCGTGTTGGGGCGAACCCTAATTTTATCTTATTCAAACTCACACACCCTGCTTTCTAATTTTTAAGTTCAAGGACACTGTCCCGCTCAATAAATTCCGTACAGATCTGAATCTTTGTCTTGGCTGTGCTCCTCTCCTGCATCATTTCCACAATGCGGCGCACTGCCAGCCTTCCCATCTCCTGCTTGGGCACCCTGAGGCTTGTCAGCCTGGGCACTGCGATCTCACAGAAGGGGAGGTCATCAAATCCGATGATCGACACATCCTGCGGCACCCGGTAGCCGGATTCCTGCAGCGCTTTCATGGCTCCCAGAGCCAGATTGTCATTATCCGCAAAAAAGGCGGTGGGCAGCTCCGGTTTTCCTTCCAGATACCGCAGCATGTCTTGGTGGGCAGCCTCCATAGTAACGCCGATGGTCACCGTGTACCTGTTCTCCAGCCTCAGATTGTGCTTATTGAGAGCAATCTGAAATCCGGAAGCCCTGGAGCCGAACGCCTTGATCCGGTAACTGCCCCGCAGATATCCGATTCTGGTATGGCCTTTCTGGATCAGATACTCCCCGGCCATTCTGGCCGCGTCCGCGTTGTTGATAAACACCCCGTCAAACGACATATCGTGGTTCCAGTAATCCAGCACCAGAAAAGGTACCTTCATGCCCCTGAACACCGCTGCCTCCTCGTCTGTAAGCTCTGTGCCCAGAAGCACAATGGCGGAAGCCCGGTCCAGGCACAGGTTTTCCACCTGTCTTTTATAATCCTCTGTCTGCCGGTCCAGATAACAGAGCGCCATCTCATAGCCGGCCTCCCTGCATTCCTTTTCAAATCCGTCCACTACCAGGGAAAAGAAGGGATTGTCATCCACGATCAGGCCCTTGTCCTTATAGATGACAAGCTTGATCTTCGTGATCCCCATCTCCCCGATATAGCCCAGTTCCTTGGCTGCACGGAGAATTTCTGACGCGGTGTCCTTATTCACACCTTTTTTATGGTTCAAAGCATTGGATACGGTAGCCGGAGAAAATCCTGTATATTCTGATATGGTCCTTATATTTACTTTCACCGTCTCACCTCCAACAAAATCTTATGCTTTTTTTATCTGCACTGCCATGTACTGTTTTCCCGGCAGCTCAACTCTGAATTTCCCTTTATGGATGCCCCTGTTCTCCACAGTCATATTCCAGGTATCCAGCACGCGGACTTCAAACGCAGTCTCATCGTCAAAGTAAAAATCCCGGAAGGATGGGCGCATGAAGCTGTAATAAAACAGATAATACTCTTTTACAGCCTTGATCTGGGATGTACTCTCCTCAGGTACGGCACACACTTCATCCCAGCCGCATTTTTCATAGGGCATAAGTCCAATGCCCGGCGTCTCCTTCATGATATCCAGAAGGAATCCGAAACGCTTGTGGCTCTCCCCGTGAAGTTCCCCGCCGTGTGACCACCAGAGGATATCCTGGGGATGCATATATGTCTCTCCGTGTCCCGGATACCCGCCCCGCACAGCGGCCTCCCAGAATCTGCGCAGCATCTCCTCTCCGCTTATATTGCCCCAGCCGTGCTGGATATTTCCCTCATAGGCGATCTCATCCAGTACAACAGGTTTTTTGTACTTCTCCCGCCATTCATTCACCAGCTCTGAAGATTTGTACAAATCCTGCCTCTGGATGCTGCAGTGCGTGATCCATGGGCGGTTATGGTCGTAGAAATTTCTGCAGTTGTGGATGGAACGCAGATGTTTGTATGGGTCTTTTTCGCAGATGATTTTTGCGTAACGCTCCCAGTCTTCCACACTTTTTTCCTCAAACAGGTCAAATTCATTTGCCAGAGACCACCAGATATTTCTGTAGGCTGCGAACCGGGCGATCACATACTTCCAGTAAAGGTCATCCTCCTCAGGCTTCATACAGGAAAATCCCCAGCGGTCATAAGGATGCATGACGATCAGATCCGCGTCAATACCTAAGTCTCTGAGAGCCTCAATGCATTTCTCAATATGTCTGAAATGTTCCGTGTTGAATCTGGTAAAATCCCAGTTATTCCCCTCACTTCTTCCTGTGTATTCCTGGAAGTTCTCCTTTGTGAGCACACTGGAATCCATAGGTGTTCCCTGGTAAGGATAGGAGCGCGGTTCCCCCAGGTTATAGTCATAATGTTTCGGGAAAACGCAGAAACGTATCTTATTAAAAGCGCTCGCCTTTAATGTTTTAAGTGTCTTCTCAATCAGTTCGTCGGACTGCAGGTCCCACACATAGCAGGTCGTTCCCACAGAGTAATAGGGTGTGCCGTCCTCGTACGCAAAATGGTATGTATTCGCCACTCTCACAGGACCGTGATTGTCCTGTCCGGGAGCTGTCGCTGTAAAACTTCCCTCCAGGTCAGAGTCTAAGAATCCCGCGTGGATCCTGAAGGTATATTCCTCCTCAAAAGAGGGCATAAACCGCAATTTATAGATGCCTTCCCCGTCGTAAAAGCCGTCGGCTTCTGTGCACTCATTTTTGCTCTCAAAGGTTCCTGTCACTTCATAGTCCGTGAATGGATTTCCCGTTGCAGGACCCTGGAACTCCACCTCAAAGACATCCCATTTCTCCACCTGCTTTTTATATTTCATTGTCTCCATACTCTACCTCCAAGTCTTTTTCTTTAAACGGTCAGGCTTTTACAGCACCGGCCATACCTTCCACGAAATGTCTCTGGAAAATCAGATACACGATCAGCACCGGAATAACGGAGATCAGCACACCCGCGCACAGATAGCCGTAATCTGTTCCATGCTCGCCCACGAAGGTCATGATACCTACCGGAACGGTTTTCTTCATATTATCATTGATAATAACGCTTGCCAGCAGATACTCATTCCATGTGGACAAAAAGTCTGTGATGATCAGTGTTGCCACAGCAGGCTTTGCCACCGGGAAGATAATTTTATAAAACAACTGCCATTTGTTGCATCCGTCAATGTATGCCGCCTCGTCAAGCTCCCTGGGGACACCGTTGAAAAAGCCCCGCAGGATCAGAATACCAAAGGAGATACCGAAACCCACATATACATAGAACAGTCCAAAATAAGAGTTCAGCAGGCCCAGTTTGCTGTAGATCACATTGATCGGTACCAGGGCTGTCTGCATGGGAAGCATCATTCCGATGAGAAAGAAGATAAAAGTTCCCGTTTTATGCCTGATTTCCAGTCTGGTCAGGGCAAAAGCTGCCAGTGCCTCAATGAAAATTCCCAGAGGCACTTTTAAACAGGATACAATCAGGTCGTTTTTCATATAAGTGAACAGCCGGCCTTTTGTAATGGCATTGACAAAGTTGTCCCAGGCAACGTGTGCCGGCATACTGAACAATCCCGCGCCGCTGTAGAAATCAGATTTACTCTTGATCGCAGTTGCCACCAGTGTGAACATGGGTACCACCCAGATAAGCGCCAGGATGATCAGAACAAGATATAATACTGCTTTTTTTGTGATTTTCTTTGTTTTTCCTTCCACGATAATCCCTCCCCGCTAATCTTCTTTTGCTGTAAAGGATACATAAGGAATGATAACGATCATCATCATCAGTACCATAATACAGGCAACTGCTGTTCCGTATCCCACGTTGTTGTACTGGAACACCTGTGAATACATATAGGTGGAAAGCATCTGAGTGGCATTGTTTGGACCGCCGCCGGTAAGCCCCTGCACCACATCGTAAACCTTCATGGCTGCAACGATCAGTGTTGCAATAACAATGACAAAGGTATCCTTAAGGAGCGGTACTTTGATCAGGAAAAACTGCTCAATTCCGTTGGCACCGTCAATGGTCGCCGCCTCCAGAACATCCGGTGAGATAGCCTGCAGACCTGCCAGAAACAGGATCATGGGCTGTCCGATCGCCTGCCACAGAGCTGCCGCGAATACGGCATATAGACTGACATTGGGGTCCGATATCCATCCCTGGGTAAAATTGATCCCCAGTGCTTTGAAAAATTCATTGATAAATCCAATGTTGGGGTTGTAGATCCATCTCCAGATAATAGCCACCGCAATGGGTGCGATGACACATGGGAAATAGAAAAAGCCTCTGAAGAAGGTACGTCCTCTAAACTGCTTGCTCAGTATCACTGCAAAGAGCAGTGCAATGGTCATGGTCACAAATATAGTCAAAACAATCCAGATCAGGTTGTTGATAATTGCCGTATGAAAGATTTTATCGCCTTTAAAAAGATTTATGTAATTAGATAAGCCAACAAACTGTTTCTCGCCGATACCGTTCCATTTGAACAGGCTGATAAAGAAGGAGTAGCACACAGGTGCCACGATCACGGATAAATAGATGACCGCCGCCGGGAGCAGGAAGAAATACGCGGCTTTGTCCGTCCTGGTATAATTATTCTTTTTTTTCATGGTTTCACTCCAATCTGTTTGGTCAGTGCAGTGGTTTTCAAAAAACGGAGGAGTGGCCTTCACCCCTCCGCGTTCTTATATTACATGTCTTTTCTCTGTTATTTGTTATTGTAAGCCTCAATTGCCTCCTGAATGCTCTTCGCTCCGTCTTCCGGTGTCATCTGACCATTGGCAATGGCATCCTGCGCATTGAACAGTACATCTGCAACCTCTGTGGGGAATGCCTGGTCTGTGATGGTGAAGATGCCGTTTTTCTCAGATGTCTCTAACAGTACAGGTACGTTCGGCTGTCCTTCCGGCATTTCTGCGCCTACTACCGGCAGCGGAAGGTTGTAATACTCCGCATATTTTACTGTGTTTTCTTCATTATAATAGTAATCTGTAAAACGCATGCAGGCATCCAGCTCTTCCTCTGTATTGTCCACATTGAACTGTGTCATCTCAGCAAATGCTGACATTCTGTTTGTCTCACCGCTTGGGAATGCAAAGACACCATACTGGTCCATATCAAGACCTTCCTGAATGATCTTGCCATCCTGCCACTGTCCCTGGATATCCATTGCGCACTGTCCGTTTGCCATACCGATCAGGGTGTCATTAGGGTCCTGGGTCAGGAATCCGTCCGGGAAATAGCCTTTCTCACAGAACTCCTGGTATTTTGCAAGAGCCTGTACCACTGCGTCGTTGTCATAGCTCTCATCAAATGTGTTCATCTTGTCATGGAGTTCAGAACCTGCATAGTGTTCAATGAGCAGTTCCACAAAACGCATGGTGTGCCAGCCGTTGAGACCCGCTGTGGATATGGGAGTGATGCCGTTTTCCTTTAATTTTGCACAGGCTGCCTCAAACTCCTCGAAAGTAGTGGGTACTGCTATGCCGTTCTCCTCAAAGATATCTTTTCTGTAATAAACACCCAGAACATTGTAGCTTGTAGGATAGCCGGAAAGTTTTCCATCCAATGTACAAAGGTCCATGGATGTCTGTGTAAATTTCTCATCCCATTTGTTTTCTTTTGCATAATCTGTCAGGTCATATGTAAGGCCGTTCTCTGCATAGAAGCCTCCCAGGCTTCCGCCCCAGTTGAACCACATATTCGGAAGGGTTTTAGAAGAAGCGGCAACTTTGCAGGCATCCTTGATTCCGTCTGTATCATAATAGGAAACGGTTACATGGACATCTTCATTTTGTTTGTTGAACTCCTCCACAATGGGATCCACTGCATTCTGCCTTGTGTTCAGTGTCCAGAAGGTAACTTCCGTAGCTCCGCTCTTGGCGCCTTCCCCTTGGGTACTGCTTTCTTTTGTCTCGGAACCGCCGTCGCTTCCGCATCCTGAAAGTGCCATAGAGATCACTATTGCTGATGCCATTGTCAATGCCATTACTTTTTTAATTTTCATTTTGAATCCTCCCTGAAATTTTAAACACATTGTTTAAATCGTTTTTGCTTTCATTTAAATATCGACGTCGTTTATTTAAATTTTCTTGCTCTTGATTTAAATTTATTTTAGCATTTGTTTATATATTTTTCAAGTGTGTTTTTGCTTTTTGCTCATTTTCATAATATTTACATTCTTTTTTTATATATATTGCACATAAAGTTGTCATTTAAATCTATATTCTCACCTGCATTTTAGTGTTTAGATAAAGTTTTATATAAATTTTTATATAAATAAATTCAGGATATATTTTATATAAAACTAAAATTATTTTATTTTCATACCGAACCTTAACAAAAAAAGAAAACTGCACTGCTATACTTCTGACCTGGGATATTGTATAATGAGGCAAATTAGACTTTAGTGGGGTAATATTTATGGAACTTATTTTAAAAAGGGCAACTTGCGAAGACGCAGAACTTATTTGGAAAATGCAGATTGAAGCATTTTCTGACTTATACGAAAAATATCAGGACACTGATACCAGTCCTGCAACTGAACCACTTGAAAAAATTTTATCTCGCCTCCGGCAATGCTTTACCTATTATTACATAATAGAAGTTGATAAAAATATCGTCGGGGCATTACGTGTCGTGGACAAAAAGGAAAAAGGAAGTGCGAAACGTATCTCACCTATATTTATTTTGAAAAAATATAGAAATATGGGAATTGCGCAGGCGGCAATTATCGAAGCGGAACGCATACACGGCAATGATAATTGGGAATTAGATACAATTTTATCGGAAAAAGGAAATTGCTATTTGTATGAAAAAATGGGATTCAAAAGCACTGGGAAAACCGAAAAGGTAAATGACAAAATGACTTTAGTTTTTTATCAAAAATGATAAAATATAATCCAGTATCATTCCTGTATCAAACAGGGGATTCAGCGTAAAATGCATTAAGGATACGGTAATCCACAGTCTGGTCGCAGGCGTTGACGGAATGCCGAAATGAAAATCCTGGATCTGGGAACCGGCTCCGGATTTTGATGCTGTTATGAGCCGGTTTCCCAAAGACGTGACAGACGGATATTCCCTGGAAATCCGGAATGATGAAATCTGGATCACTGAGAAGGTCACAATCTGCTGTTTCAAAAACAAACCGAAAATCAAGATACTTCTGCCTTTCCGCCTACCCCTTTACACTGTTGCCCTCCGCCATTTTTTCATTCACCAGCACCATCCGCCCAAAGCCATCATCCGGGCGGTTCATAAGTTCCAAAAGGAGCTCTGCCATAAGTACACTCCTCTTTTTATGAGGTACTTCAAAGTGGGTCAGTTTATAGGGCAGCAGTACCGTGTCGGGAATGGCGTCAATTCCCAGAAGAGATATCTGATCCGGCACGGATATGCCCAGCTTCATAAGGGACTGGGCCGTCCCCACGGAAACCAGAAAGTTTTCCAGAAACACCGCGTCCGGCAGCACATCACAGCGGGTAAAGTATTCCTCTGCCCTCCGCTCTATCTCCTCCCTCTCGTTCCCTGTCTCCCAAAAGCTGCCTGAAATCTCAGGATTTCTGTTGAGATACTCCAAAAAAGCCTCTCTTCTTGCCCTGAAATTATAGATGGCCTCCGCGTTCTGAAAATATACGATCCTTCTGCAGCCATGGGCTTTCAGATATTCCATCCCCTGAAAGACAGCCTGACGGTTGTTAAAGTTCACCATATTCCAGCCGGCCTCCCCGGATCCGCAGTCACTCATGACAAGAGGAACCCTGCACAGGGAGATCAGTTCATAATCCTTCTCACCGAATTCATCCGCCCGCAGCAGTATGCCCCTGGTCCCGTCCGTATTGCTTTTCAGCAGCGCCTCCTTCAGTTCCTCATAGCCGTAAGCATACACAAGCCTGACCTCCAGCTTGTCCCTCTGAAGGCGCTCCACGCTCTCCACATAGGTGATCCTGAAGAACGACCCCATCCCCCCTGACAGTACACGGGGAGAATTTTCAAAGATGATCAGTTTCACAAAGGTTCCTTTCGTCACATCTTTTCCCTGCTGGCCGCTGATATATTCCAGTATCCGCTTCCTTGTCTCCTCATTTACCCCCGGTTTGCCGTTGATGGCAAGGGATACCGTGGCGGTGGACACACCCAGGGCCTCTGCCACCTCTTTTGATTTAACCTTCATCGCCGTCACCGCCGTTTCTGTCCTTCAGATCCCTGACACTGTCGCGCTCCACAAAGATTGTGCATACCTGGGTCTTGGTCTTGATCTTATCGGTACCGTTTATCACTTCCAGAATCCTTCTGACCGCCACACGCCCCATCTCCTGCTTCGGAACCCGCAGAGTCGTAAGCGGAGGATTGGCGATCTCACAGAACGGCAGATCATCAAATCCCACCACAGAGATATCTTCCGGCACCTGATACCCCTTTTCCTGCAGCGCCCGGATCGCCCCCAGAGCCACCATATCATTATCCGCGAAATAGGCTGTGGGAAGCTCAGGCCCGGTCTTCAGATATGCCTTCATATCCTCATAAGCGCCATTGATAGTGGTGGACAGCGTAACAGTATATCTCTTCTCCGGAACCAGCCCCGCTTTATTGAGGGCAGTCGCATACCCGACGGCTCTGGAGCGGAATGCTTTGATCCTGAATTCCCCTCTCAGATAACCAATCCTTCTATGCCCCTTTCGCAGCAGATATTCTGTTGCCATACGGGCAGAATCCGCGTTGTTGATCAGAACGCCGTTAAAGCTCATGTCCCAGCTCCAGTAGTCCAGCATGAGAAAGGGGCAGGACGCATTCTTATAGAGAGCCACATCCTCCTCCATCAGCTCTGTTCCCAGCATGATCACCGCGGAAGAATTGTCATGTATCAGCCAGTTCACCTGTTCCTCGTAGTCCTCGTCCTCATAATTCAGGCGGCACAGCACCATCTCCATCCCCGATGCCCGGCACTCTTTCTCGATTCCGTCGATCAGAAGTGAAAAAAAAGGCGTATCGTCTATGATCAAACCATTTCTCTTGAAGATAACGAATTTGATTTTCCCGATACGCGATTCACTGATATAACCCATCTCTTTCGCCACACGGAAAATCTCGGCTGCCGTATCTGCATTGACCCCTTTTTTGTGGTTCAGTGCATTGGAAACCGTAGCAGGCGAGAATCCTGTGCGCTCACTGATATCTTTTATACTTACTTTCATATTCCGACCTATCCCTTTATCCAGACTTTTTGCATATAAAATTTACATATAAATATTTTATCAAAAAGTTTAAATATTTTCAATAAGCCTGTCCTTTTTCTTTCCACATCTTCACAAACACCGGCACATACAGCACCCAGGTCACAGCCATGAGCACGCCGCAGCACACAATCAGGGCATTTACCAGGGATAAGGGCAGCCGCAGGAAGAAAAACAGCACAAACATCACTACATAAGAAAACGCAGTACAGACCTTCCCATACCATTTTGCCCCATCCAGCTTTCTGCCCCGGTAATGTGACAGCAAAAGCCCCATGATTCCCATAAAGCCCTCTTTCAATATAAACAGCCCCACCAGCCAGCGCATATTTTCATACCGGAAAGCCAGACATAGGATCATAGCACCCAAAGTCAGCTTGTCCGCCACCGGGTCCAGGGCTTTCCCCAGCTCTGTGATCATATGAAAATGCCTCGCCACTTTGCCGTCCAGCATATCCGTGATCCCGGAAATCCCCACCAGCACAGCGGCAATATAATACTCCCTCACCGACTCCGCATGATAATACAAAAGGACATAGACCGGGATCAAAAGAATCCGGAAATACCCCATGATGTTCGGAATGGAAAAAATCTCTTTCCTGGTCAATGGTTTTTCAAAAAATGCCATACAAATCCTCCGCCGGGCGCAGGCCGTAAAACGCATCCTGCACAACCCGGAAATCCTTAAACTTCTGAAGCACCTTACTGCTTATAATGATAATCACAATGGACGGAAATATCAACCCCAAAGGCCTTAAAACAGCCCCCTGATCTTAAGATAATCAAATATCACCGCTGCACACTTATCCGCCCCCAGAACACTGCTGTCAAGACACAGCTCATAGGCATCCGCCCTTCCCCATTCTCTGTGGGTATAATACCTGTGGAAAGATGCCCGCTCCTCATCCACTCTGTCTATTTTCTTTTTGGCACCGTGTGCGGAAAGCCCCTCTGTCTCCGTCACATATTGAACCCTCTTTTCCATATCCCCGTGTATAAAAATGCTTACGGCATCCTGTTTTTTCCGGAAGATCTCATTTCCGCACCGGCCAATGAGTACACAGGGACCATTGCCGCACAATTCCCGGATACGGGCAAAGGGTATCCTTCCCACTTCTCCCTCCTCATTGTTCATGGCAATGGCATACAAAAGGCTGTCCACAGGCTGTTCCTCATAAAATTCCCTTACTTCCTCATAATCTCTTCCCCTGGCGATCCTGGCAAGCTCTTCTTTGTCATAAAAGGCACAGCCCAGGCGCTGCGCAAGCATCTTCCCCACTGCCTTCCCCTGGCTTCCGTACTGTCTTCCTATGGTAATGATTCCTTTTTCCATCTCAACCGCTCCCTTCCGCTACATAAACCCTGCAAACACTGAGGCACCGATCACAGTCAACAGACCTGCTACCGCGATCGCCAGACTGCTCATGGCGCCCTCCACCGGACCAAGCTCCATAGCTTTTGCCGTTCCGATGGCATGGGACGCGGCCCCCAGGGACAGTCCTTTTGCCACAGGCTCCTGAATACGGAAAATCTTAAATATCACTTCTCCTATCATGTTGCCCAATATCCCGGTAATAATGATAACTGCCACGGTAATTGTGACAATTCCGCCCAATTCCTCAGACACACCCATACCGATCGCTGTTGTAATGGACTTTGGAAGCAGCGTCACATACTGGGCATGGTTCAGGCCGAAAAGCTTTGCCAGAAGAAATACACTGACAAGGCTGGCAAGCACACCGGAAATCAGCCCTGCTGCCACAGCCTTCAGATTTTTCTTCAACAGCCCCATCTGTTCATACAAAGGCACTGCAAGGCATACCGTTGCCGGTGTCAGAAGGTAGCTGATATACCTGCCGCCTTCATAATAACTGTCATAATCAATATGCCCCACTGCCAGCACACCCATCACACAGATAACACCTATAAGCAGTGGGTTAAAGACTGCCATTTTAAATTTTCTCTTGAGAAGCAGCCCCGCTTCATACCCAAGCAGGCTTAAAACAGCTCCCCAGAAAACAGAATCACTCAGAAATGCTTTCATTTTTCTTTTTCCCCTTCCGTATAATCCCCTGGGTCACAAGTCCTGTCACTGCCATGACGAAAACCGTGGTGACCGCAGTTATAACTGCAACCGGAACGAAGGCAGGTTTCAGCACGCCCCATGAATTCAGCAGCCCCGCGGCAGCGGGTATGAACATCACAGGCATGATCTCAATCAAAAAACCCGCCGTTTCCCTCACCTGACGCGTCTTCAGAATCCCTGTCTGAAGCGCGGCCAGCATCAGAACAAGACCATAGACACTGGCAGGCACGGGAAGCGGCAGGATAATATGAAGCCCTTCTCCCAGAAATGAAAAAAGTAAAATAATACAGAATTGTCTCAAATACTTCATAGCTCCTCCTTCTGTCTTTTCAACGTTGTCAATATACCTTAAAAATTATACCCCCTCAGAAAGAAAAGTCAATGTATACCTGGAAATTCCTTAACAACCACTGTCGGATGCAGCCCCTGCAAAAATCTGTCCATCCCCTTTCCTCCATGAAAAATGCAGGCAAAGAGTCCGTAAGACTTCTTTGTCTGCATTTATATCCTCTTAACTGTTATTCAGTATCTCAGCTCATACGGTTCCTGTCTATTTTCTTTTTTTGAGAACCACCATGTCAAAGCCCTTCACCGTACCGTCATATTCCCCATACCAGACTGAAAACGGCCCTCTGGGCAGGCGCACCTCTGTGCTTTCCCGGTTGAAGTTCTGTACGATCAGGTAGAGCGCATCCTCTGTCTCCCTGGATGTCACTTCGATTCCGGCGGGAATATGATGGATGTAGCGTTTGATTCCGCATTCTTTTACCAGCTTCCTGTATAATTCATCATAGAAGCCCTGCTCAAAATCCGCACACACATAGTAAGCTTTCCCCTCACCGTAAGCGTTGCAGGTAAGTGCCGGCATTCCCGCGTAAAAATCACTGCCAAAGGTCATAAAAACCTCCGCGCCGTCTGTTTTCACCAGGTCACAGAGGTGCTCACAGGTGTAGCTCTTTGTCATGCACAGGGTATTTCCTTCCACCGGAACACCGCTGTTGGTCTCTCCGTCATAGAGTCCGTCAATCTCCGTACTGCGCAGACCGCACACGTCCATAAGTCCGTGAGGTGTTCCGCCCAGGAAACAGAGGTCCGTGTCATCCACAATCCCTGACCAGTATGTAAGGATCAGCTTACCGCCTGCTTCCACAAACTTCCTTGCCTTCTCCTCAAACCCGGCCCGGAACATATAAAGCATGGGAGCCGCCGCTATCTTATAACCTTCCAGATCCTGTTCCATGTCAATGACATCCACATCCAGTCCGAGCTTACGAAATGCATAGTAGGATTTCTCCACTGCCTCTTTATAATACAGGTTTTTATTTCTCGGACCTGCCGCGTCCTCCATGGCCCAGCGGTTTTCCCAGTCATAGATGACTGCCGCCCGGGCTATGGTACGGCTGCCCGCCATTTCGCCAAGAGCTTCCAGCGCTTCTCCCACTTCTGTGACTTCACCGAACACTCTGGTGTCATCCCCGCCGTAGTGGTCAATGACAGCGCCGTGGAATTTCTCGCTGGAACCGCGGCTCTGGCGGAGCTGGAAATACTGCACGCTGTCTGAGCCGTGTGCCACTGCCTGCAGAGACGCTGCCCGCAGCATCCCCGGCTTTTTCAGCTTGCTCACACTCTGCCAGTTGGTGGCTGAAGGACATGATTCCATGAGGAGGAACGGCTTTTTCAGAATGCTCCTCATAATATCATGCTGCATTCCCGTATCCATGGCAGTGTGGGATTCCGGCCCCTTATGCCATGTGGGGTAATTGTCCCATGTGACGATATCCACCACATCCTTGAATTTGTGGTAATTCAGGCCTTCGTAGTTATACATCATATTGATCATGACCGGAAGGTCTGAGCCGCCGTCTTTCACAGCCTGTGCCTCGTGGCGTACAAAATCCACGGTCCGGTCCGTAACAAAACGTTTCCAGTCCAGGTTTAACCCGTGAAGTCCGGATTCCCCTCTCGGGGACGGGCTTTCCACCTGTGAAAAATCATTGTATATATGGCTCCAGAAGGTTGTCGCCCAGGCTTTGTTCAGCGCCTCAATAGTCCCGTATTTTTCCTTCAGCCAACTGCGGAACGCTTCCTGGCAGAGGGGACAGTGGCATTCTCCGCCGTACTCGTTGGACAGATGCCATCCAATGACACCGGGATGCTTTCCGAATTTTTCGGACAAAGCCATATTCATCCGGCGTACTTTATCTCTGTATACAGGGGAGGTATAGCAGTGGTTATGTCTGCCGCCAAACAGGTTTCTGTGCCTGTCCGCGTCCACCCGCAGGACCTCGGGATATTTGTCTGCCATCCATTTTGGGCGGGCACCGGAAGGAGTAGCCAGGATTGTGGAGATACCGTTTTCCCAGAGACGATTTATGATATCTTCCATCCAGCCGAAATGGTACTCCCCTTCACGGGGTTCCAGAACTGCCCAGGAGAAAATCCCCAGGGAAACTTCATTGATTTTTGCTTTCTTAAAATACTCGATGTCTTTTTCCAGGATATCCGGGGAATCCAGCCACTGTTCCGGATTGTAGTCCCCGCCGTGAATCATTTTACCGAAATTTACGTCTTTGCCCATATCTGTCCTCCAATGGGCCGGTCTGTGGCAGGCCGGCCCTGTTCTTAAACTATTCTGTATTCTTATACCCCTTTAAAGCTGAATGTAAATTCCATTCTGCCGTCCGTGTTCAGAAGATATTCCGGATGGGTTTTGGAACCCCAGCTGTCATCTCCCGCAACACCCATCTGTTTTGCAGATACCCTGACAACCGTGTAGTGTACTTCCGGAAGCTCAAAGGGATGCATAGCGTTTTCAATCTCATGCGGCGTATAGGGAAGTGCGGAGAATTCCATCTTATCTCCTGTAAAGAGCATTCCCCTGCCCTTTCTGTCTGTGACGCTGGCCCAGCGTACGCCCACCTTATTGCCGCATTCCTGCGGAACCAGGTACTCTGCCATGTTGTCAGCCACTTTATTTTTGTAGATTCCCAGCTTTGCACCGAGGCAGCGGTCCACATAGGTCTCCTCCGGCCCCATGCCGTACCATGCCACATTGTCGTAATCCGCGTCGAACTTGAACATCACGCCGAACTCCGGCATATCGCCCAGTTCCTTTACCGGATCATAAGACAATGTGGTCTCCACGGTCCCGTCACCGTATACCCTGTAAGCAAGGCTGCACTCTGCGGAAGGAATGGACGGCATATAATATGTGTATGTGATCACAGCACTGTCTTCCAGGACTTCCAGCTTCGGAATGCGGTATCCGCCCTGGGGGTCTTTGTGGTTCAGATACATGCTGGCCAGCTTCCACTGCCCGTAGCGCATGGGCATCAGATTGCCGCAGTCATTGTCTGTAGGTGCCCTCCAGAAGTTCGGTTTCGGTATTGCCTTGATCATCTCCACACCGCCGTACACATAGGACACGAGGCCGCCGTTCAGATAGGAAAAGAGAATACGGAATCCATCTCCGTGAATGCCGATATTGTGCATGCTCTTTACGATCTCCATCTTTCCCCTGTGCAGCGCAGCAGGTGCCGGAACCTCATACACACCCTGTCCGAAGGCAACCTCATGCCCTCTCTTGGCCCAGAGCGTATCCTCTCTCAGACGGAAGGATACCGTGACGGCATACTCTCCCGGCAGAGTCTGGACACTGACCGGCAGCTCGTAGACTTCCTCAGAAAGAGGTGCCACATGTGTTTCCAGACCTGCCTCTCTCAGCAGATGTCCGTCCTTTTCCACCAGAACAACACAGTCAAAGCTGTCTGTATTTACAAACAGATTTTTATTGACCACCCGCACCTTATCCTTCTCCACAACAGCCGTAATGTTCTGGTAATTGAACTTTACTTCCTGCATCTTCGGGGATGGCATGCGGTCTCCGCCGTATGCAATACCGTTGCCGCTGAAATTGTAATCGCAGGGGCGGTCATCAAAATCTCCGCCGTATGCCAGAAATTCTTTTCCGTAACGGTCTTTTTTATAAATGGACTGATCAATATAATCCCAGATAAATCCGCCCTGATACAATGGCTCTGTATCTGTCAGATCTGTGTATTTGTGCATGGCACCACAGGAATTTCCCATGGCATGCGTGTATTCACAACAGATAAACGGTTTGCTCCTGTCTTTCTCCAGAAATGCCTTGATGCTCTCCACAGAAGGATACATCTGGCTTTCCATATCACTGGATCCGTTATATCTGCGGTCCCAGAATACCCCCTCATAGTGCACCAGCCTTGTGGGGTCCTCTTTGCGGTAGAACTCTGACATCTCATAGATGTCTTTGCCGCCGAAGGATTCATTTCCGCAGGACCAGATCAGGATAGCCGTATGGTTTTTGTCCCTCTGATACATGGAATTTACGCGGTCCAGCATCATGCCCAGCCATTCCGGATGGTCACAAGGCACTACCTTGTTCAGATCCGGTTCCTTCTTCTCCGCCTGGGAATCCCAGGAGCCGTGTGATTCCAGATTGTTCTCTGCGATCATATAGAGCCCGTACTCATCACACAGATCATAGATATCTGAACCGTCCGGATAATGGCAGGTACGGATGGCATTGATGTTGTTTCTCTTCATGGTGACAATATCTTTCACCAGCTCTTCTCTCGACACATGACGGCCGCTTACAGAGCTGAATTCATGACGGTTCACGCCCTTGAACACGATTCTTCTGCCGTTCAGCATCATAATATTGTCTTTCATCTCGAATCTGCGGAAGCCTACCCTATAAGGAATCACTTCCGTCAGAGTACCTGCATTGTCAAACACCTGGAAAAGCAGGTCATAAAGCACCGGTGACTCCGCACTCCAAAGCGCGGGGTTATCCACTTTCATTACCAGCCTTGTGTCACTGCCCAGAGCACTTTCCTCTGTCATCAGCACATTTCCATCCTTTGACAGAGCAATCTTTACGCTGCCCTTTGCTGTGGCCTTGAGCACGATCTCCAGATCTGCCTTTGTAAAGGTGTCATCCAGCAGAGTACGGATCCTCATGTCCTCCACATGTACCTCAGGCACCGCATAGAGATAGACGTCTCTGTAAATACCTGAAAAGCGGAAGAAATCCTGGTCCTCACACCAGCTGCTGCTTGTGAATTTGAAGACCTGGGCTGCCAGTTTATTCTCTCCCTCCTGCAGGTATGGTGTCAGTTCAAACTCGGACGGTGTAAATGTGTCCTCACTGTATCCCACATAACTGCCGTTCAGCCAAACTGCAATGCCGCTCTCGGCACCCTGGAAGGAAATAAACACACGCTTTCCTTTCATGTTCTCAGGTACTTCAAAATATTTCACGTAACTTGCCACAGGATTAAACCGTGTAGGGATCTGACCTGGCTCCAGCTCTTCCCAGCCCTCCCAGGGGTACTGCACATTGGCATACTGAGGACGGTCATATCCCTCCATCTGGATGTGAGCCGGCACATGGATGTCATCCCAGGACCTGCAGCAGTAATCCATGGACTCAAACCCCGGAATTGTGCTGTGGTAATTATTTGCATAGTGGAATTTCCACAGACCATTCAGGCTGTACCTGAAATTCTCCTGCTTCTGCTCCATCTCTTCCATGGAACCATAATATCTGTGGTCCGAATGGGCCGCTGCCCTGTTTTCCTGGAACCAGGCAGGGTCTTTTACTTTCTCGTACTGAAATGCTTTCATTTTTTACCTCCTGTTCGTTATCCGGCGGACAATCCTTTATTTTTTATCTGCCGTATGATTAAAAAATAAGGCGGATATCTCATGAAAACAAAATATCCGCCTGTAAATTACTTATTTTCAACAGCCCGGCACAAGACCGAATACTGTCTCTTTTTTATTTAACAGCACCTGTGATACCTTCGGCAAAGCTCTTCTGCAGACAGAAGAATACAATTGCGGTAGGCAAGGTACAGATAAGTACACCGAGCATCAGCATACCATAATCAACCGTATAACCACCTAACAGGTTGGCTACCAGCATAGGCATGGTGATGGAGCTGTCTGTCTGTAAGATTACCTTTGGCCACAGATAGTTGTTCCATGCGTTCATGAAAGTGATGGTCATGGCTGCCGCATAAGTGGAGCGCATGGTCGGGAAGAACATGCGGAAGAAAATTCCTGTCTCACTCAAACCATCAAGACGTGCTGCCTCGATGATATCATGTGGGAACGAACGCGCGCTCTGCCTGAACAACATGATCAAAAACGGTGTCGATATGGTGGGCAGCATGAAGGCTGCCATGCTGTTAACCATTTTCAAAGTGGAGAACATCTTGAACAAAGGAATCATGATCGCTGCGAAAGGAATCATCATAGCTGTCAGAAGGAGTGTCATAACCACATCCTTGCCTTTGTCATGGTAAATCTCAAAGCCGTAGCCTGCGATGGAACATACCAGCAGAGCCAGAGCTGTAAGGATAACAGCATTTCTGAAGGAGTTCCACATAGCTCTTGCCAGATCCTGATTTGCCAGAAGGGCTTTGAAGTTTTCTGCAACATAACCTCCGGGAATCAGCTTGCCGGCAACTACGTCTGTACTTTTATTTGTTGCTCCGCAGAACATGTAGTACAGCGGAAATACAGATAACAGGGAAACGATCGTCAGGAATACATACTGGAATATTTTTTGGCCTTTATTCATCGTTCATCACCTACTTTCATCTGAATAACTGCCAGAATCGCAACCATGATCAGTACAATGATGGACATTGCAGCCGCATAGCCGAAATTCGGGCTCTGTACAAAGGACGTATTGTATATGTAGTGGGACAGAGTCATTGTTGATTTACCCGGTCCGCCGTTTGTCAGGTTCAGGGACTCATCGAACAACTGCAGTGTACCATTTGTGGACATGATAGTTGTCAGAAGAATCGTTGGTTTCAAAAGCGGTACTGTAATTTTGAAGAAAGACTGTACCGGTGAAGCACCGTCAATCTTGGCAGCCTCGTAAACGGAATATTCAATATTCTGCAGGCCTGACAGATAGAATACCATGTTGTATCCTGTCCATCTCCAGATCAGGGCGATAATGATAACTGCTCTTGCGGTCCATGCATTTGCAAACCACATAATAGGGTTCATGCCAAAGCCTCTTAAGACTGTGTTGATGAAACCATCATTTGCAAACATGGAACGGAAAATCATAGCATAGGATACAAGGGATGTTGCACAGGGAAGGAAAATCGCTGTACGGAACAGTCCTTTGAACCGCAGATGCTTGTTGTTCAGCATAGAAGCCAGTGCCAGCGCCAATACCAGCATGACCGGTACCTGAATGATCAGGTAGAAGAATGTGTTGAACAAACACTGTTTGAATGTAGGGTCTTTCAGAATACGGAGATAGTTCGCAGCACCTCCGAAGGTTAAATTAATACCAATACCTGTCTGCATTGACATAATGAACGCTTTGATCATGGGATAAAAACTCATCCAGCAGATCAGGGCTGTTGCCGGAATCAGAAAGACCCAGCCTGTCACATTATGTTTCTTTTCCAGAGACATCCCTTTTTTATTAGGACCACTCATAAATATGCACCCTCCTTTTCATTTTTAATTGTGAACAGATACAGTGCGCTTTCCGCCTCTGTACCCGATTCAAAAAGGTCTGCCGCTGCTTTTGATGAGCAGCAGCAGACCTTTCATTTCTTAGAAATAAAGAATCAATTCAGGGGTCTGTTATTTATCAGCCGCCCATTGTGAAGTCTACAGTATCCTGAGCTTCCTGAAGTGCGGTTCCGATGTCAATACCCTGCTGTGTGATCTGGGAAAGTGCAACACCGATAGCATCACGAGCGTCATAGTAGAACGGTCCTGTAACGTTGGAAGGTGTCTTTGTAGCAAAATCTACGATCTTAGCATATACTTTGTCATTTGAGAAGAACGGAACTTCCTGATTGTAAACATCAGAATCACCAGCCGGTGCCCATGTTGCCAGAGCGCCCTTAGCGATCAGGTCATCATACAGTTCTGTGCTTCCGCCGAATGTGGATTTCAGGAAATCTACAGCAACGTCCGGTTTCTTACAGTTAGATGTAACTGCCCATGAAGAACCACCGTTGTTGGAGTAGTTGCTTGCTTCGCCAACGCCTTCCATCTTAGGCATGTTTGTAACTGCCCATTTACCGGACTGATCTTCCTGTGCTGTAACAGTAGCCATGATCCAGCATCCGTTGATAACGCCTGCAACGGTACCGTTGTTGATGGATGCAACATACTGATCCCAGTCAGTTACTTCAAGTAATGTGCCGTCTTTTACCATCTGAGAATAAATCTCAACAGCTTTCTTAACAGCTTCATTATCAACGATGTTTGCTTTTCCGTCTTCTGTGAAGCAGGAAGCTCCCACAGACTGGATCATCATCATGATAATATCAGTAGAACCTGCCTGCTGTGTCAGCAGAGGCTGTCCTGTTTTTTCTTTGACAACTTTAGCTTTTTCCATAAAGTCATCCCATGTGATATCTGTAAAGTCATCTACAGTATATCCTGCCTGCTCCAGCATATCTGTTCTGTAGCAGCTGATTGCAGCACCGTTATCAAACGGAACGCCGTAGTTCTTGCCGTCTAAGGTAGAGTAAGCTACTTTAGCTTCGGAGAACTGTGTATAGTCAATACCCTTGTCCGTTAAGTCAACGAAGATATCCGGGTAGTTTGTAGCATATTTCTGGAAGGAGTTGTCCTGCATCAGGAAGATGTCAGGTAATGTACTTAAATCACCTGCTGACATAGCAGTTGTCAGTTTTGTCTCGATATCATCTGACTGGATCTCAGTAACTTTAACGTTAAATCCTTCATGATCTTTTGCGTAAATCTCAGCTGCTTTATTGATCGCATAGATGTTGAAGTTCGGGTCCCAGCACCATACGGTCAGGGTATTCTCATCATCTGTAGCTGCTACGGCGTCATCTGCCGCGTCATCTTTTTTCTCGTCTGTTCCGGTAGTCTCTTCCTTTTTGGTATCTCCGCCGGTACTTCCGCTTCCGTCATCTCCGCCTCCGCAGGCTGCAAGTGAAACAACCATCATAGAAGCCAGCATAGCTGCAACAATTTTTTTTCTCATAATAAATGCCTCCCTTTAATTATTAGCATCAAACACATGAATGTACATACGGTCCTATTATTCGACAAATTGTTTGTGTAATATGACCACATTTCCGTTTTTTCACGGTCCAGCATATATGTATATTACATCACTTCGCCGCATATGTCAATAATTTATTTGTCTAATTTGTACATTCCCTATTTTTTTCTGATATTTACCCGCATTCGGGGCCTTACCAGCCCTTTAAAACCGATACATTATAGTTGGAGGGGTTGTCTTCTTTTCCCCTTGCCGCACTTCTCCACTGGTGTGGAGCAGTTCCCACAATCTTCTTGAAGTTACGGATGAATGTGGCGGATGCCTGGAAACCAACCTTAACGGCAATGTCTTCCAGACGTTCATCTGACTTGGCCAGATATTCACAGGCCCGTTCGATCCGCACAAGATTCACATATTCTGCCGGAGAGGTATTCATGTATTCCGTAAACACTCTCCTGAAATGTGTCTCGCTCATATGGCATATCTGTGCCAGCTGTCCTACCTTGATCTCTTCCTGATAATGCTTTTCTATGTAATTCAGAACTGCCAGAATACTGTTCAGGCTTCCGTCATCTATGACCTTAGCCTCCGGCACGCTGTCTGCCGGATTCATTCTGGCTATTTTGAGGAGCAGTGTGAGCAGGCATCCCTGCACGCTCTCCAGATAAAACTCCTCTTTGTTCCGCATCTCATTCAGAATGACACGTACAAGCGCATCGATTTCCGGTGCTTCTTCCCTGCTGGTCAGAAACATGCGGCTGTGAAGCCGTTCAAGCACCGTGTTGGCATACACAGGTTTATCTGCATATACATTCTTTAAAAAGCGCTCCGTATCTATAAAAAGGTATTCCCAGCTGTCAAAGACGTCGTCCCTTCCCGTTGTGTGGTGGGGAAAATTCTTGGGTATCACTGTGACAGTGCCTTCCCCGTACCTGACGTCCTCTTTTCCCAGGTGCATAACACCCTCGCCATAACAGCAGTAGCCTATCTCCATATAGTTATGGAAATGCATAGGATCACTTCCATACCTTGTTACCCAGCGTTCGCCCATGAGTGCGATCAGAGGCACACGCTGCGGAATCTCATAATATCGGAATTCCACATATTCTTTTTCTCTCTTCTTCATCTGTAAGCCCTCGTTTCCATAATAAACTCATAACTTTATACTTTAGCTTATCATAGCCCCTTAGGCTTCGTCAAATTTTTAAGAACCTGTTGAAAAAAAACGTACAACTTCCGTTATCACGGACTCTCTCAGACTTTTCTTATAAGAAATTCCCCCTTGTCCAGGATTTTTCTCCGATCCCTGTTGTCAATCGGCCTAATCACCTCGGCTTTTGCCCCTTGGTTTTCATCAATTATACCATCATATATCCGGTTATTTTACTCATAATCGATTCGTTTTTTTGCATTTTCAATCATTTTTAGCAACTTTGCCTCATTGTTTTTGTATCAAATGCCAGGTTTGTTGTAAACTCAGCCCCAAAAAACTGCCCAACAAAGCGGAAAAACCGGCAGTTTTACAGGCAGCGGCAGCAGAACAGACAGAAAGGCTCCCGCTCAGCCTGTATGCTGCGCGGAAGCCTTTCTGCTCTTTTTATTCCTCAGTATCTGTTTTTTCTTTGTTGTCTCTCAAAAAATCATCCATCATCCTTACCAGGTCCAGCTCGCTGAGAAAAGAATATGTCCAATTCTCATATTCCAGAACTCCCTGCCAGGTATGATATTGCTGTGAACTCACAGTCACACGGAAGGTCCTCTCATCCATCTGCATCTTCCTCTCCCTTTGCTGCCAATGAATCCGTTCCTCTTTACACAGATTCATTTTAACGCAGGTACCGCGCAGTGAAAAGCACCGTTTGGACGCATTAACGGGTTTTTACTCAACCTGAGGACCTATGGCTCAAACCGAAGGAAATCCTCGGTCATTTCAACCCGGCACACACTCTGTACACTGCCGGTCATCATCACATGCCAGTCCTCATCGATCTGGATCCAGAGCTTGCCGCCGGGCATGTGTACCATCACATCCGAATCGATCATCCCCAGCTTGTAGGCCACCCCTGCCGCTGCGCAGCTGCTGGTGCCGGAAGCCAGCGTATATCCCACACCCCGTTCAAATATCTCTATCTGAATGTTATTTTTATCCAAAACCTTCATGATCTGTGTATTCACCCGGTCACCAAAGTATGCAGAGCGCTCAGAAAAAGCACCTATTGTGCAGACCTTCTCCCTGGATATCTCCGCCATGGGGATCACACAGTGGGTATTGCCCATGGATGCGCAGGAACAGTCATATTCCTTCTGCCCGAATACCATCTTCTCTCTGAGCGCTTCCCTGGCCTCCCCCGCAAGTCCCGCGTCTTTGCTGGAAAAGGACAGCTTTCCCATATCCGCCTGAATCCGCGTGCCGTCCGCATTGAGAAAACGCACCTGCACTTTCCCGCCTTTTGTCCGGATCGTCAGCCGTTCACTCAAAGTATATCCGGCATCCTTCAGATATTTTGCAAAGATACGGATACCGTTTCCTGCTCTTTTTGCCTCACTGCCGTCCGGATTGAACACACGGACGGCAAATTCTCCATCTTCTATATAAGGGCCTGCCAGAATACCGTCTGAACCAACCCCGAAATTCCTGTCACAGATTTTACGGATTTTATCAGCATCCAGCTCCTCCGTATTTTTCTGACAGTCATATACCAGATAATCATTTCCTATTCCATGATATTTTTCAAATTTCACTGCTCTCTTTCCTTTCCTGCTGCGATGCGTCTGCAGAATCTGACGCGCCATACCCTATTTTATGTCACAGCCCACAGTGCCGTCCCAGATACCTCTGCGGCTCAAAACAATTTTAAGCATCGGTCTTAGAGTCTGTATCTAGTTTATCAGACACTTTTATGTTATAATATAAGCATCGTGTTAAAAACATTGCAAAATATGCTGAACCAAAAAAATCAGCCCACAGGAGGGACCCAAATTGGATTCTTACAGCAAAACCGGTTATCTGAAAGACGATTTCCGCCTTTTTCACATTACCGATGAGGAGGAACACAGCTTTTCCTACCACTATCATGACTTTTATAAAATACTGATCTTCATACGCGGTGATGTCACATATCATATTGAAGGTAAGTCTTTTGACCTGAAGCCCTATGACATTGTCCTTGTAAATGCCGGTGAGATCCACAAACCGGTCATCAACAGCAGATCTGTCTATGAACGCATGATCCTCTATATCTCGCCTGCATTTATGGATGCCTGCCGGGACGGGGCAGATTCCCTGAACCGGTGCTTTGTGCAGGCCCAGACCAGCCGCTCCAATGTACTGCGCGTAGAGCTGTTCAGCCAGAGCCGGCTGTATCAGGTTCTGCAGGAGCTGGAGAAATCCTTTGGCGGGGATGCCTTTGCAGCCGCCCTGTACCAGAAGGCCCTTTTTCTGGAATTTCTGATCCTTTTAAACCGCTTCTCCATGGATGCCTACACAGGCACGTATATAGAAAACAGCCGCTGTAATTCCAAAATCCTTCCTGTGCTGGATTATATCGGAGAACATCTGGCTGAGGACATTTCCATCGACCTGCTGGCGTCCAGGTTCTATATGAGCCGTTATTATCTCATGCACCTGTTCAAACAGGAGACAGGATACAGTGTAGCCAGCTATATCTCTACCAAACGTCTGCTGCGGGCCAGGGCACTGATCCAAAACGGTATGTCCGTCACAGATGCCTGTTACCAGTGCGGATTTAAAAACTATTCTTCCTTTTCCAGAGCTTATAAAAAGCTGTTCCACACTTCCGCCAGAGGGGAACGGAATCCGTCATAAACGGCGTTCCCCTCTGTCCGCCCCCATACCGGGGCACATCTTTTTTTCCTCTTACATATAGTAAATAAGAGTTCAGACATTCAGGAGCCAGGCAATGAGTCACTTAAAATTTGATTTTGCAGTGATCGGGGGAGATATGCGCCAGGTCTACCTGGCAGAGTATCTCCTGGAATGCGGCTGCAGGGTTTGTAAATATGCACTCTGCGCAGATATTCCGGACTCTTCCTGTTATGCTGCCTCCTCTCTTTCGGAAGCAGTTTCTAACGCGGAGACTGTCCTTGCGCCGATTCCCATAAATAAAAGCAAAGAGATTCCCCTGTCCCTTCTGCCGGATATGCTCCGGGAGGGCCAGTCCTTTTTTGCAGGATGCATACCCAGAGACTTTCAGGAAAAAGTTTTTTCAAAAGGAATCTTTGTCTCTGATCTGATGAAGGATGAGATTCTCACAGTAAAAAACAGTATCGCAACCGCTGAGGGTGCCATTGCGGAAGCCATTCAGAAAAGCAGCCGCAATCTACACGGGAGCCGCTGTCTCGTATTGGGATACGGAACCTGCGGAAAAACCCTGGTCTCGTATCTTACAGGCATGTTCTGTCATGTAACTGTATGTGCCAGAAGACCCGGTATACGGGCAGAAGCCGAAACCCTGACAGGAAAGGCCATCGCCCCGGAAGCACTGAAAGAACACGCGGACAGTTTTGATTTTATCTTCAACACGATTCCCGCGCCGATTCTAGACAGGTCACTTTTAAAGAGCCTCCGAAAACAGGCTCTTATTATTGATATCGCTTCTGCTCCCGGCGGCGTGGATTTTGCCGCGGCCAGGGACCTGGGGATATCCGCATATCTCTGCCCGGGACTTCCGGGGAGATATGCCCCTCGTTCCTCCGCCCATGCCATAGCGGAAGCTGTTTTTCGTATATTAAAGGAATTTAATGATATGTCGTCATAAATAAAAGGAGAAGAATTATGTCGTTAAAAGGAAGGAAAGTGGGAGTGGCCTTTACCGGCTCCTTCTGCACATATAAAAAAGTGTTTGATGAATTACAGAAGCTGGCGGACGAAGGCGCCGAAATACAGACCATATTTTCCGATGCCGCCAAAAGTATTGACAGCCGTTTCGGCAATGCGGAGGACTTTGTGGCAAAAGCCCGCAGTATCACAGGCAAAGAGCCCATGCTCACCATCCCCCAGGCGGAGCCGATCGGTCCTAAGAGCCTGCTGGATATTCTTGTTATCCTGCCCTGCACAGGCAATACCATAGCCAAACTTGCCAACGGCATCACAGATACACCTGCCCTCATGGCAGCCAAGGCACATCTCAGAAACGATAAACCGCTGCTCATATCCATCTCCACCAATGACGCGCTGGGAATGAATATGAAAAATATCGGCTTGCTTTTGAATGCCAAGAATATCTATTTTGTTCCCTTTGGCCAGGATAACCCGGAAAAAAAGCCCAACTCCATGATTGCCCGCACAGAACTTCTCATACCTTCTATTGAGGCAGCTTTAAACGGAAAACAATATCAGCCGGTTATACAGTAAATAACCGCTGCTGCCGCAAATCGCAGCCTGATCATTTATCCGGCGGGGCTTTTTCTGCACGGCTGTGAATAGTAACCGGCCGTGGGGTAAATGTCCTGCCGGGCCAATAGCAGAAAGGGGAATTATCATGTGTGGAATTGCAGGATTTTGTAATCCGAAAAGAAATTTTTCTGAAGAGAAAGGGAAATGGAATCACATTCTGGACAAAATGAACCAAACGCAGAAACGCCGGGGGCCTGATGACCAGGGAACTTACCTGGACAGCGGCTGCGGCCTGTCCCACGTAAGACTGGAGATCATCGACCTTGTCACAGGCCATCAGCCCATGGTACAAAAAAACGCCTCCGGGACATACGCCATTGTCTACAATGGTGAAATCTATAACATGCCTGAACTGAAAAAAGAGCTGGAAAAGGAAGGCGTTGTCTTTCAGACCACCAGCGATACAGAAGTGATCCTCCATGGTTTTATGCTGCACGGGGAGGAATATATCAAGAAACTAAACGGAATTTTTGCCATAGCCCTCTGGGATTCCGGTAAAAAACAACTTCGCCTTATCCGGGACCGTCTGGGAGTCAAACCCCTCTTCTATACCTGGGCTGACACAACACTTGTATTCTCCTCAGAGCTCAAAGGGCTGTTCGCTTATCCGGGCGTAACACCCGAACTGGACCGGGACGGACTGTGCGAGGTATTCGCTCTGGGGCCTGCCAAAAGCTATGGAAAGGGCGTCTTCAAAGGGATTCAGGAGATTCTTCCCGGGCACTGCCTGACCCTGGGCGAAGACGGCGTCTCTGAACATGCGTACTGGAAACTGGAAAGCCGCCCCCATACGGATTCTTTTGAAAAGACAGTGGAAAAGACAGCCTGGCTTGTGGAGGATGCCGTGAAAAAGCAGATGCTCTCCGATATTCCCATAAGTACCTTCCTCTCCGGCGGAGTGGACAGCAGCCTGGTCACATCCATCTGCGCCAGGGAACTGAAAAAACAGGGGAAAGTTCTGAATACCTTTTCCTTTGATTTCAAAGACAACAATAAATACTTCAAATCCAACGCCTTCCAGCCCAGCCAGGACCGCCCCTGGGTGGAAAAAATGGCAGAGTATGCAGGTACAAACCACCGTTTTCTGGAATGTGACAATAAAGCGCAGGTGGATTGTCTGTTCAAGGCTGTAGATGCCAGAGATCTGCCCTGTATGGCGGATGTGGAATCCTCCATGCTCTATTTCTGTTCCCAGGTAGTAGAGCACAACAAAGTGACCCTTACAGGTGAATGCGCGGATGAGATTTTCGGAGGATATCCGTGGTTCCATAAAAAGGAAGCGTTTGAAGGTGATCATTTCCCCTGGTCCACGAGCATGGAACCAAGAAAAATCCTGCTTTCCGATGACTTTGCCGATTCTCTCGGCATGGAGGAATACGCCCATGCAGCCTATGAAAAGACCATCCGGGAAACCCCTGTTCTGCCCGGTGAGGATGCCCATGAAAAACGCCGCCGGGAAATCTCCTATCTGAACCTGCGGTGGTTCATGGTGACTCTTCTGGACCGTATGGACCGCACCAGCATGTACTCCGGCCTGGAAGCCAGGGTTCCGTTTGCAGACCATCGGATCGTGGAATATGTCTTCAATGTCCCCTGGAGCATGAAATGCCCGGACGGTATCGTCAAAGGCCTGCTCCGCCACGCCGGGGAAGGTCATCTCCCCAGAGAGATTCTCTGGCGAAAAAAGAGCCCGTATCCAAAAACCTATGACCCGGCTTACGAAAAGCTCCTGGGTGACCGCTTAAAAGAAGTTCTGGCTGACCCCAATGCTCCCGTCCGGCAGATTCTGGACCCGAAAAAGGTTCATGCTTTTCTGGAAAGTCCCTCAGACTACGGAAAACCTTTCTATGGCCAGCTCATGGCAGGCCCGCAGATGCTGGCCTACATGCTGCAGGTGAATTACTGGCTGGAAAAATATAAAATCCGTATTTTATAAATATGCAGGCGCGGCAGATGTTCAAAAAGGCTGGGAATGTCTCTCCCTGTCATTCTCCAGCCAGTCTACCGCATCCTGCCAGTCCTCAAAAATGCAGCCACCCAGCCTCCGTTTCAGACTTGAAAAATAAGTGCTGATATTGGCAATACCGCCTCTCTCTCCCGGCGATGTCATGGACGGCCTGACCGGGAAACGGCCCAGTATGCCGCAGTAAGTCCTGTTTCTGAATACAGGATTACGGCTGCTGTGGAGAATGGGATTCCTTTTACGCCTTCCGAGTCCTTCCTGCTCCAGAAGGAAAAAATAGATTTCCAGGGCCTTCTGTACAAGCTGCGGACCGTAATACACACCGTAGGAACAGGAGACCGGCTTCTGGTCATACATATCCAAAAGTACACACATGTATATGCCGCCGTCTTTCTTTGTACCGTATTTTCCGATTCCCACGCTCAAACGTTCCCCCGGCCTGTCTGCCCACAGCTTTCCCTGAATCAGATTGGGAATGGGAAGAGCGATCTGCCGCTGCCCATAGGTTACCGGTGCGGGAATAAGAGTGCCGCTGGACAGCTCATCATCGTTTTTTTGATATACAAGCTCCTGTGGCAGATCTTCATATTCGTACAGATGCAGAACCTTGTCAATGCCCAGAAGTGTCATATCTCCGGCACCACCTCACAGACAGTGAGACACCCGTCCCTGACGGTAAATCGGACCTCCATACCCGCAAACCCGAATCCGTAGACGCGCTTTGGATCATTTTGATATGCAGGTCTCGGGTCATTTGCCAGAACGCCTCTCAGGGCTGCCCTCTTGCTTTCCGGCACTTTTTCCTCCAGCTCCTCCTGAAACACCACCTCCAGCCTGTCCTCCTTGTGCCTGGAGGCAAATCCGCCTTCCGCTTCCGGGTGGCTGTCAGCGTGGGGAATATACGGCTTGATATCCAGAATGGGGGTCTTGTCCATTAAATCCGCCCCTGTCACATGGAGTACGGGGCCATATTCCGGATGTATTTCAATCTCTTCCAGACGGACACAGGACAGGCCTATGGGGTTCGGGCGGAAGGGGGAACGCGTGGCAAACACGCCTTTTCTCGTATTGCCTCCCAGTCTTGGCGGACGCACCATAGGCGACCAAGTATCCCTGGCTGATTCGGAAAACTCCCAAATAAGCCAGATATGAGAAAATTCCTCCAATCCCCGGAATGCGTCGGGATTTCTGTACTTTGGCTCAAATATAATGGTTCCGGCAAGCTCTTTCACCAGGCCGCTCTGGCGGGGAATGCCGAATTTTGTAGGGAAATCTGTATGGATGCAGGCGATTCTGTTTATCTTCATGCACTTCTCTCCGTTTCTTCCTTTGTCCTGCTGCCTCTTGCCCAACACACTCCGGACCGGCCGCAGGGATAATAGCTCAAATACAGAATACAGCAGTTTGCTTTAACAATCAAGATACCTGCATACGCCATTTTTCTTCCGCCTATGCAGCCCCCAGTCTTACAACGGCATCGTACTGACCGGCCAGACGTTCATCCATATGGTGCGTTATGGTGATAACCGTAAGATTCTTTTTTTCCAGCAGATTTTTTTCGATTTCAAACGCGGTTTCCCGATCAATCGCAGATGTTCCTTCATCCAATATGAGAACCGGTGTTTTTCTGATCAGTGCCCGGGCCACTGCGATCCGCTGTCTCTGGCCGCCGGACAGAAGGTGGCCGTCTTCCCCTACTTTTGTATAAATCCCGTTTTCCAGGCCTGAGAGATAATCCCATATTCCGCTTTCTTTCAGCGCTGCCTGTATCTCCTCCTCCGTGTAATCCTCTCCCAGACAGATATTATCCTTGATATCCGTGTCAAACAGAAATACATTCTGATGGATGACTGCTATACGTCTGTTAATCTCCTGCTGCGTCATCTCTTTGACAGAAATTCCGTCTATGTATATCTGCCCTTCAAAATCTCCGGAATATCCGGTTAGGAGTTTGATCAGCGTGGATTTCCCACATCCGCTCCGGCCTGTGACAGCATATTTCTTACCTGCCTCAAACAGCATGTTTTCATGCTCCAGCACAGGCTGCTTTTCCGTATAGGCAAATGTAAGATCCGAACAGCATATTCCACGCTTCTGCCCCGATATACCGGAATTTTCCGGTCTGTCAATCGTCTCCCCGGCCTCTTCTTCCTCATACTCCATCCATTCCCCCAAATGTTCCATGACCGGCCGAATCCCCTGAATTTTAGGGAAATTCTGCAGAATCATTACTACCGGTATGACAAAGGTTCCGCTTAGCTGTATCAAAGCCAGAAGTGTCCCCATCGTCACCGTTCCCCGCATCATCTGCCAGGCCGCCACAAATACGATCACAATTGTGATAAGAGAAGAGAGGATATCTGAAAAACTCTCGTTTACTGCCATCAGTCTGTCTGACGCAAACTTTTTCTCTGCGGTTTCTTTATTCACCTTCAGGTATCTGCCAAAAATACAACGAAAAGCAGAATATCCCCGTATCACTTCATAACCGTTAAGAAAATCCTTTGCCGCCGCTGTGAACACAGAAAGCTGCTCTGAATAGGCATCCTGCCGCTCCTGGAGCTTTCTCCCCATAAGCGCAGGCACTGCAAACAAAAGTACCAGAAATCCCAGCAGAATAACAGTCACCAGCGGACTCAGATAAAACAGGATTCCCAGCGTAGCCAGAAAAAGCACGATCATCTGGAAACAGAGCAGCAATGGAAGCAGATAGTTTTCCTCTACCAGCTTTACATCATTCACAAGGGCAGACAGGTAATCAGCCGTATTTCTTGATGAAAACCGCACCGGTTTCTGCTTCATCACACCTTTAAAAATCCTGTCCCGCAGATGCCTGGTAACATTCCTGATAAGAATTTTCCCCATGATAGCTTCCAGCAGACTGATGCCCCCTAATGCCGCCAGGTAAACCAGCATCACAGCCAGTACCCTGTAAAATCCCTTCACATCCCCGGCAACAGCCACGTCTATTACCTGCTGCATCAAAATAGAGGCAAACGCCACCAGCAGCGAGGACAGTCCTCCAAACAAAATAGTTCCGCCCAGGAGCAGACGGTCCTTCGTTTTATACAGTTTCATATGGTTCCTTTCGGATATTACATCTTACAGCAATATCATTTCATGTATTTGAAATATATTTCATACACATAAAATATCATACAACTTTATATTTGTCAAATACATTTCACATTTATCAAATACAAAAAAAATAAAACGTCTTACTCCTCCCCTGTTATCTTTTCCCGTCCTTAACCGGCATCCATGACGCCGGCAGCCTGCAGACACACGCCTTTTATGAAATGCAGACCGGCCTGTAACATGGTTCCCGGGAAGGAATAGAAAAAGTGGAGGAGACACTATAAAAGCATCTCCTCCACATTTTTTAAGAATTCCCGTATGGACTCCTCCTGTAAACAATAATATACTTTCCCATCCCGCTTTTCCACTGTGACAAAATCACATATCAGCAGGGAATTCATATGATGTGAAACCGTTGACGGAGACAGGCCCAGGCTCTCAGCCAGCTCCAGGTTGAATTTTTTTGACTTCTTCAGGTCACACAGGATATCCAGCTTGCTCTTATCGCTGAGTGACTTTGCCTGGCGGATAACAATCTCCCTGGCGTCATTTCCGGAGCGCCTTCCCGCGTTCAGATATCCCAGGAGGACTCCCTGATAACCGCGTCCTTCCATAATAATCTGTGCCAGTGGTATCCCCAGAGACATATAGACAAGATGGTCTTTTCCGCAGGATTCCGCGATTTTTGAATATCCGTTCTCTTCCGGGTCAACTTTTTTCTGCATAAGCTTTTCCAGAGGTTTTTTAACGGATTCCCTGGCTTTTTCAAAAGCCGGAAGGTTGCATTTCAGCATATCACTGAGCTGCTGAAGCCGATAGACAGGTTTTCTCAGCCAGCTCAGCACATACCACATCTCTTCGCTCTTGATGCTCAGAGTATCCATAAAGTCAAGAAGCGCCTCGTCCTCTGAAATGTCAGGCAGGTCGTCCTCTGTTTTTATTTCCTGGTTTTTCTCTGTGTCCACAAGATAATACGCCATTTTTCTGCGCAGCTTTACAGGATTAGCCGTTTCGGGGTGATCCACATATTCACGGTTTTCCACAGCAAGCGCAGTGATCCAGAAAAACATGTCATTGGATTTGTCTTTGTAAAAAAATTCTTCCTGCGGTGTCTTCACTTTATATTTCAGAAAGGTCCTGATATATTTTTCAATGACCGTGAAATGCTTCTGATAAAAAATCTCTCCCCCCAGCCCACAGCTTCCAAGTTCCCGGATGACTTCTTCCCTCCATTTATCAGGATTCTCAACGCTGAGCAAAGCAAGGGTTTCATAGATTGGATCCAGTTCCTTTTTCAATATGATACTCATAAAATTCCTCCGCCGTATATTCTATGTACATAGAATATCACAAAATCCATGAAAAAGAAATCCCGGATTCTCATGATCCCAAATAATATTTACCTGTCTGCAGTGCCTATTCGTGTAATTGAAACTGGCTGATGAGACTTTCCAGTACCTGCGCCTGCGTGGATAATTCTTCACTGGCGGCCGCCAGTTCCTCTGATGTTGCGGAATTGTTCTGGACCACATCAGATATCTGGTCCACCTCGGCTGTGATCTGTGAGATGGAATCACTTTGATATTCGGACGCGGAGGCTATCTTATCCACGGCCATGACCACCTGCTTTGTCATTTCTGCTACATCGGACAGGGAATCTGCTGTTGCGTGGGCAGCTTTATCCCCTTTTTCAACAGCCTCCATCGTTTCCTGAATCAATGCAGACGTATTTTTAGAGGATACAGATGTTCTGTCAGCCAGACTGCGTATCTCTTTTGCGACCACACCAAATCCCACTCCGGCTACCCTGCTCTTGCAGCTTCTACAGAAGCATTCAAAGCCAGGATATTCGTCTGAAACGCAATATCCTCTATGGTCTTTATGATCTCACCGATCTGATTGGACTTTTCGCTGATTCCCTTCATTGCCTCGATCATTTCCTGCATCTGCCGGTTGCTCATGGTGACCCGTGTGCCGGCCTGATTCGTCTGCGCACGTGCATCCACTGCGTTTTCCTCTGTAGCTTTTACATGTTTCGATATGTTATTTACAGCCGTTGCCAGTTCTTCCACCGAACTTGCCTGCTCTGACGCTCCCAACGCAAGTGCCTGGGCCCTTGAAGAGATCTGTTCACTGCCGTCCGCAACCAGTTGTGCTGACTGGCTGATCTGCAGAAGGATGCTGCTGAGTTTGTCGCGAAGTCCTCTCATGGATGTCAGGACACGGTAATACTGGCCCCGGTAATATTCTTTTACAGCTGATTTGACCCTGAAGTCTCCCTCTGCCATGGAACCTAGTATACGGCTGATGTCTTCAATGATCGTCTTCTGATAGTCGATCAGATCGCGAATGCTGTAGGTCATCCTCTGCGGTCAACTTCTTGTCAAATCCGTCTCCCCGTGCTTTTCCTTTTTCTGTACATACATCTGCGCGTCCGCCCTTTTATAAGTGTCTTCCAGGGAGGTATCTGTCTTATCGTCATAATAGGCATATCCTGCAGACATCTGAATCTCCGCATCCGCGGGCAGACCCTCCACGCGTCTTCTCCTGCAGGATTTTTCTATCATTTCCAAAATGCGTTCACGGGGGACTTCGTGGAGAATGACTGTAAATTCATCTCCTCCTGTCCGATACAGAGCGGCCCGTTTCGGAAGACAGGATCTGAGTATTCTGCAGCCTGCCTGGATATATGTATCCCCTGCTGTATGGCCAAAGGTATCATTTATATGTTTTAATCCATCCAGATCCACAGAGACAAAGGCAAAACCGCTTTTTACCTTCATGGTCTCCAGGTTATGCATATCCACCTCAAAGGCATTTCTGTTTTTCAGGCCTGTGAGCAGGTCCGTATTGGCCATGTCCTTATAGGCAGGATTGGAAATTCTGCGGAACAGAACCACAGCGATAATGGCTGCGATGATGCAGAAAATGCAGATGATGGCAGGTGCCGCCAGTTTCATATTACTGAAGGTATGATACTGTCCGGAGGCATCGAATTCTATTCCCAGCACACCTACTACTTCATCTTTTTCATGCATGGGAAAATAGGCGATGAAGACATTTCCCCATCTTGTATGGTTAATATCTTTTGGAAGTACAACCTGACCCGCCATGGCCTTTTTCATATCCGGAATACATTCTTTTTCAATCATATCCCCTATGCAGCGGAAATCTCTATTCGTGACCGGCAGCCCATCCACCAGATAGATAAAGGTACCGTCCTCCTTTTCCTTTGCTGTATAGAGATATCTGACGCCTGTAGCTGTTCTCACATTTTCCAGCGTCTTTTTGGCTTCCTGATAAAGATAAGACGTACCGTCAGCCCTGCTGTTCAGCCTCTTAAATGTCTCCACATCCAGTCTGCCGTCCGCATACTCATAGATACTGTTGGCCCTGACACTGAGTGCCCGTATCATGCCGTTATAGGAGAGACGGTAGCTCACTCCAAAGGTAAGCCCGCATGAGATGACCACAATGATGGCAGTCATAAGGAAAACCTGTAAATCTACCCTGTATATTCTCTTAAAAGAGCCGGGTGCCGTATTATTTTTCTTCATCTTCCACCTCACTGCAGGATACGTTTTCCACCATTCCCACCGCCTTCACCGTCCTGCCTTCCTTATCCCTGATCGCAGTGAGTGTAATGCGGTTGAGTACCGTACTTCCATCCCCCATTTTTGCCCTGACCACACAGGATGCCTTGTCCTCCCCCCGGTAAATGGCGCGGTATATTTCGCGAAAAGTCTCCTCATATCCCTCACACACGGTGCCCTGTTCAATAAATCCCTCCGGGGCATTGGCAACCGTGGCGTCCAGGCCGAAGGCTTTCTGCGCATATTCCGAATAATATGCAGTCCGCGTCTCCGTATCCAGTTCAAAGATCACCGTGTTGGTGGCCTCCATAGCCAGACGGAAACGTTCCTCACTGATGCGGAGGTTCTCAATGCTGTTCATACGGACTGTCTCATCGGAGAGAGCCGCATAAAAGATATCGTTTCCGAATTGGGAAGTCAGGCAGAAAAAACGGATTCGGAGCCATAGAACCGTATTTCCTCTTCTCTTTCTCACAAATACCTCAGCGCCTTCCTTCTCTTTGCTCTCTTTTGCCCTGGAAAGCGCATCTGTCATTTTCTCCCTGTCCTCAGGCAGAATGTCCCGCATCACATCCACATGGCCGCTCTTATTCATCCAGTATTCATCCATCAGCCGGTAATACTCCCCGTTGGCCCTCAGGACGCAGAGCCTGGTCCCGTCATAGCTGTACTGAGCCACAGCACCTGTGATATTGCCAAGAAGCCGGTCTGTCAGGGTGTCCTTGTGGAACAAGTCAGTCAAATCCAGAAAATGACCGCTTCCCACCTTCTTTCTGCCTCCGTCGGCAAAATCCACTTTGCCCGGTGTCAGAAGCAGATGTTCAAATTCTTCCGTGTTCATGGGACGGTAATAGTAAAAGCCCTGTCCGTAGACACAGCCCACACTGCGCAGTGTTTTCACATGCTGTTCCCTGTTGACGCCCTCGGCGATCACCGGAAGATTCAGCCACTTGCTCATATGTAAGATGGCATCCAGGATTCCCAGACTTTTCAGCCCCTCCCCTTCCATAAAACGCATGTCCATTTTCAAAATGTCGATATTGGTGCTGCTCAGCATATTCAGGGAAGAATAGCCGTTTCCGAAATCGTCCATTAAAATCGTGAATCCGCTTTTTTTCAGCCGCTCCGTCTCCTTTATGATCCGCTCCGGCTGACCTGCGTATACACTCTCCGTGATTTCCAGTTCGATCAAACCTGTGGGAATCTGATACCGCTCCATCAAGTCTGTCAGCACGGAACACACATCCATATTAAAAATGTCCATGCGCGACAGATTGACCGATACCGGCACACACGCTCTGCCCCGGTCAAGCCACCGGCGGACCCAGGCTGCTGTCTCCTCCCAGACATACAGGTCCAGCTTTTCTATGAAATGGTTTTTCTCAAACAATGGTACAAACTCACCTGGCAGCAGCAGACCTTTTTCCGGGTGCTGCCAGCGCACCAGAACTTCTGCTCCCACCACTTTTCCGGTCTCCATATTGCATTTTGGCTGCATATAGATTTTAAATTCCTTGTTTTGTATCCCGGCTGCCATGCTGTTTGTGATTTCCTGCTCTCTCAGCAGATTTTCCCGCATTCCCTCCCGGTACACAGCCACATGGTGGTCATTTCCTTTGATAGAATTCAAAGCCATCAGGGCCCTGTCGCACATACTCCCCGCTGCCGGCTCCTCTGCGTCCATCCGATAGACGCCAACCGCGGGAACCGCCTGGGAGTTCAGGGGCTTATCGCTGAAGATCCGAAGTATCCGCTCCACCGTGACCTCTTCCTCGTATGCGGGAATACAGAGTGCAAAGACATCATCCCTCAGATTCCCCGCAATATGTGTTTCCTCACGGACCAGGCATTTTAACTGTTCTGCCACGTACTTTAAAAGCAGGTCGCCCTGCTCTCTGCCGTATAATTCATTTATCAGTTTAAACCGCTCAATGTCTATACAGATGATCTCAAAACGTGTCTGAGGAGTCTGCCGTATAGTCCTTTCGGCTGACGCACAGAAAGCTTCCCTGTTGTACAGATTTGTGACCGGGTCATATTCTCTGAGATGGATGACACTTTCCCTTAACTTTCTGTTCTCCTCCAGGAGTTCTCTATATTTACAATCTTCCAGCATTACCAATCCTCAATGATTCTTTCCCAATATTCGTAATTTTAATATAGTTTCATTTTATCACTGCTATGGGGAAAATGCTATATAATTATCACCCTGACGGCAATGACCGGGGAAAATAAAAGGCGGGCAGCATATGCGGATATGCCTGCCCGTCCTTTTATATATCTCCTTTCGCCTCTTTCTTAGCGCACTCTCCCTGCCCTGCCGTAAATAAATTTATGTATGTTTTTATCCACAGCAAGAGGGTTCAGTTTCAGAACCTGTTCCCTGATTCTCTCCTCCGCTTCTTTAACATCAACGGATGTCGCCAGTTTTAAGACCTCGCTGTCCCAGAAGTCCTCCGTTCTGCAAAAAGCAGTGGAATCCCAGCCGTAAGGCTTTCCTTCCGCGCTGAGCTTATGTCTTTTCCCACAGATCGTCAGGAAGAAATTCATCTGAAGCTCCACCAGCGCCCGGTCAAACCGTGATTTGTCTTCTTTTCCAAACCCGGCTGACTTCTTCAGTTCATGCAGCGGCATCACACCTTGTTCTTCTATGCAGGAATAAATGCGTTTTGCCTCATTGCTGATCCTGCCCTCCAGATACATATCCATAAAATCCATGCCTCCTCTGCGGCAGGCGAAAAAACAGGGATACCATTGTCTCGTGATATATCCGCTTTTTTTGAAAAAACACTTTGCATAGGCTATGTCATCTCTCTCATCCAGGACCCGCATGCGCCACTCCCATGGATCTGTCTCCCGGTCTCCTGTGTGCCATCTGACCGGCGTCTCATAGGGCGGTTCCTTGTCCCACTCCCAGTTTATGATGGAATAAATCCCCTCTGAACTGCCGCCGCCCATAGAAAAACCGGCTTCCAGCAGAACCTCCGTAAAATCTTCATAACTCCTTATATTTTTCATGTTTTACTCCATATTCTGCACTGTTCGATACGCTGCCCGTTGTCTCCTTCCTCCTCTGCATAGGAAAAACTCTTCAGCAGTTCGCAGGAAAATTCCCCGCATGCGCCGCAGTGCTCCAGTTTTTTCCCCTCTGCACATCCCTTGACGGGACAGGCACCCCAAAACGGGTTTTCAATGGCAGTGCATCCGCTGCACTCCTGTTTCAAATAAAACCTGCATTCCTTACACAGTAATCCGCATCTTGACTCTATCATCTTTCTTTTCCTTTCTGCTGTTAAGATACCTGTATTCTACAACAGGAAACATGACAACTGTGTGTCATCATCCGAAAGGAACTCCTATTTCCCCATAGAGAGTTTCCAATGCCTTGTCAGCATCGCACAGAATATCCGGGGTCACCAGTTTATCTTCTGTCTTCTCATCCGCTCTCATGAACTTCTTTGTTGAGATCTGGACATAGAGTTTTGAATTCGGCAGCTGGAAAATGGCGATCTCCCCATAACCGGAGGGAGCATTTCCGGGCGGCTGGCCTATGATCCTGCCCAGATGATTGTCTTTTATAAATTCTGAAAACAGCATGGCAGAGCTGAACGTATCCGCAGATGTAAGTACAAATACCTCTCCGTCAAATACCAGGTCGCTGTGTATGTCATTTTGGCAGACACCGTCTCCTCCGCCGACGGTAAACGGCCCCCGTCTCCAGCTATGCGTTCCTGTCTTATATGTGTCAACATCGAGATAGCGTATGAACTCATTTGCCACCATGGAATTTCCTCCGCCGTTTTCCCTTAAGTCCACCGCCACATTTCGGATATTTTCAGCTTTTACCTCCGTAAACATTTCCTGAAGGCATGTTCTGTATTCCTCGCTGTTCTTACATTCATTTAAGGTGAGGATGGCAAGACTTCCGGGGACATCAATACGATAGGAGACAAAAGGTTTTCCATCTGCGCCCTGATCTGAAACATCAGCCGCCTCGTATTCCTCGTATGGGATAAAATCTGCCGTTCCGTATACCGCTTCCTTCTCTTCGCCTGTATCATTCCGGAAGGTATAACGCACTTGGTCCGAATCTATATCCAGAAATTCCAGACCTTCCAACGTGATAAGGTCTGTGGCCATACGGCTTAATGCCCTGCTTTCTGTTTCATAACAGTACAAGTCTTCTTTTTCTCTGAATAATTCCTTCAGCCCAATGCCGTTTACCGCAGTTATCTGATATCCATCTTTCTCTTTTTGATGCATATCCTTCAGGTAGTGCCTCATTTTCTGTGTTACGCCGCCTGAAGTATGCGCGTCACCCAATACGGAAACGATATTCTGTACTTTCCGGTACAGCATGATTCCCGTGATCGTTTCCTCATCTTTCAGTTCCTGCACTGCCTTTTCACAGGCCTGCTGCACATCCTCCGGGACCCCGTCTATGAACATGGGATGGTCTTTTTTCAGATAATGCATAAGATAGTCTATATCTTTTTCGGCTTCCCTGTAACTGAGTGTCTGTCCCAGGATATCCACGTATTCCATCTCTGTGTTCATATAAGTGTTCCAGTACGGATTGCAGTACACACCCTGAATCGTAACGACGGCAAACAGCACAGTGTAAACTGTCACTAAAATTTTTGAAAGTATCCCGCCGCCGCTTTTCAGGAAAAACAATACCGCTGCCCCGATCATGAGTCCTGTCAGAAGAGCCATCATATATTCCGGTATGTGGGGAAAGTATGAATCTACTTTTAAAAGTACCGGTCCCAGCAGACAGAGCGCTGCACTGATCAACAGATATTTCTTTTTCATATACCCTCCATTAAGTAAATCGGATTTCCGTGTAAGATCATATAATAACACTATACCATACGAAAGTGTACCTGTCTATTTTTTACCGGATAAGCGGAAATTAAGCCCTCCCGGGTATGACCGGAAGGGCTCTTGAAACTGCCTGATATGTTAGACTAGAATACTGAAAAATTGATCATATCCGCCAGACTTTGAAGCTGTTCTTTTGACAAGGATACAGGTCCTTCGGCGGGTTCGTTTGTAAGGGTGTTGATATAATTTCCTTCTGTGTCCATATCAACATTTTCCTCCCGGACTTCCGACATATTGACCAGCACAAAATTTTGTGTTCCGTTATAAAAAATATAACTGTGTTTTGTTATATTGTTGATCATAAGCTCCACATCATCCCCATTGCTGTTGGTATACTCCCATTCCTCATAATCGGACAATTCCCCCATATTCAGAACAAGATCTCCAAATACTCCGTTTCTGTTTACAGACATGCCCCCTACATACCGATAGTCTGGCTGGTCCTCTTCCAATTTCACTATAATGTCTCCGTTAAAGTTTCCTTCCGGAAATGTTCTTGCATAATCCCAGATGAAATGTTCTTTATCCAGCAAAAAGTCATTGATGCCAACTTTACTTATAATCTCGTCATATCCTTCTATCGTCTCCGGCTCGCTTAACAGCTTCAGATTATATTTTCCGGTTATCTCATCAATCTTATCGGCTGTTCTTTGACTGAGTGCATTGTATGCACTGTATTTTTCCAGTTCCTGCGGCAGTCCGTTTTTGCTGACCTCCGCTATGGCCTGTAATTCTTCTTCTGAATTCATGTTTTCCAGGAAATAGCTGCTCCACTCCTGCGCTGCTTTATATTCATTGCTCCCGGCAAGGGCATGGGCTGCCATATTTACAGCTTCTTTTTCTTTGCCTGTCTGTTCTTCGCCCTCTGCATTTTCATAGACATATTCTTTTTCCGCCACAGGATGTATCTCATCATCCACCAGAATACTTTTCAGTCCGAAAAAATCAGATGCGCTGGCTGTGAGAGCCAGTCCTGCCAGCATTACGACTGCCGCAGCTAATAGGATCAGCTTTTTCTTACCCATATGTTTTCTCCCCCCGTTCTTTCCTGCTGTGTAGTTTCCCTTGTTTACTCTGTCCAGCAATTCCCTCTGTCGTGCTTCAAATGTATCGGAAAATTTGTGCTCCCCACTGTTTTCTTCCATATGCTCCATCTCCCATGCCTGTCCCAGCAGATATAATACGGATTCTACGCTGTCATCCCGGTCTGTTTTTTTCTTCCGGTCATCCTTCATCCATTTCACCTCCCAATGCCTTTCTCACCTTTTCCTTCGCGCGGCGCAGCCTGGAATAGACGTTTTCCTCACTCAGATTCAGGCGCAGCGCTATTTCATGAACGGGCATTCCTTCAAAATACCTCATACACACCACTTCCCAATACTGTGCGGGCAGGATTTTCCTGATCTCCCGTATCAGCTCCCTGTACTGCAGGCTTTTCATATAGGATTCTATGGGCCTGTACGCATCTGTCAGCCACTCCTGCTCCTCCACAGATATATTGCCCTGTTCCCGTCTGTTCTTCCTGTATATGTCTATGGCTGCATTTTTTACAAACCTTGTCAGCAGGGTCTTTATCTTCCGTTCCTCCATTTCCCTGCATTTTCCCAAATATGGTATGAACTTTTCACAGGCATCCCCCACAGCGTCCTCCGCCTGGTATTGGTCGTGCAGGATAGAGAAGGCCACGGCATACATGCCGTTTCTGTATTTCATAAATATGTATTCCAGAAGTTCAGCGTCTGACTGCTTTTCTCTTTTGTTTTCCACCCCATGTCCTCCCTTCTGTTTTTGCTTCAGAATGATCACTCTTAATAATAATAACGTATGGGAAGAGAAAAGTTGGTCACTTTTACAAAATTTTTATTCTATTTTAAAAACTAAGTTTATACTGCGGGATATTAATATTTTCACTTATCCATCCCAAGCTGACCGGCAGACCATCCTTTATTTCCATAGAAAAAGACTGCCGCCTTTACGATCATTCAATCGTCAAAGCGGCAGCCAAACGCACACACACCCTCCCCCAAGGGCTTCCGAATTTCCCAGCTCCAGTCTTCCCCCATGCTCTCCTATAATTCTGTCTGCAATGAACAGTCCCAGCCCCGAATGCTTTCCCCCGCTTCTGGCGCTGCTGCCGGTATAGAATTCTTCTTTCCCTTTCTGCAGCGCTTCTTTTGTAAAACCCGGCCCGCTGTCCTCCACTGTAATACGCAATCCCTCCTCACAGACCTCTGCGCGCAGGGAAACCCTGCCTCCGCATCCGGCATATTCAGCGCTGTTAGCGAGAATATTCAACAGTGCCCGTTCAAGCCGCTGCCTGTCTGCCCGAATGGTTCCCTCCGGCACTGCCGCCTCCCATATAAGAACTGCCTGTTTTTCTGATGTCAGACCCTGTGCCTTTTTCCTGATATCTTCCAGGAAGGCATCGGCCCGGACGGCCGTTTTTTGGGGCATCTCCATATCTCCGCCCCTGGTCATATCCAAAAGCTGCTCCACATAATCCTGCATCTGGCGGACGCTGACCTCAATGGCCTCCACACAGGTGCGGTCATCCCCCTGGAGATTCCCCTCCAGAAGCAGTTCGTTATATCCTCTCACGATCGTGATGGGGGTTTTCAAGTCATGGGCAAGGGCTGATATCCGCTCCTGTCTTGCCTTCTCCATTTTCCACTGGCTTTTCAGTGACTTTTTCAGGGCATCCTTCATTCGGTCCAGAGCCTCTCCAATACGGTCGATCTCCCGGACTCCGCAGTCTGGTACCTGAAATTCCAGATCTTCCTGCTCTATTTTTTCTATGGCGTATTGGATTCCGTTCATCTTATTCTCAAGCATTTTTCCGAAACGCACTGCCATGAACATCAGATACGCCAGAATTTCCAATAATATGATCCCATATATCATCTCCTCCGCTGCGGGCAGATATTTCCGCAGTTTCGGATTCGTAAACTGGGCCTTCATAGTATAGCGCAGCACCAGGACTTCGCCGTCACGCTCTACCACACGATAAAAATCACGGCCCAATCCTGTGTATCCCCTGTGACTTACCTCCCAGGCTTTCTCAGCATCTTTTTGGGGTATGGTCCCCTCTTTCCACTGTCCATTTTCCGTAAAAAGGGCATACGCCATAAGCGGCGGAATATCCTCTGCCCGAATCTTCTCCGCGTTTTTCAGATTTTCCTTCTCCTGCTCATACTCCGTATCCCCATGATTTGCCGGGTAAATAAGACCTCTCTGCATAGCCAGTGACATCATTACAAACCCAATGACAGCCAGAAGAACAGAGCCTGCCAGCCAGCTTATGAGATATTTGATAAAAAGCCCTTTTAAACTTCTTTCTCTTTCCATGTGTATCCAATCCCCCATACGGTCTGTATGGGTATCTTTCCGAAATCTTCTGCCTTCTGCCTGATATTTTTCACATGCATGGCGATCACTGAGCTGTCGCCCTCCGCGTCGTATCCAAACACACCCTCATATATCTGTTCCTTTGACAAGGTCTGTCCGTGATGCAATGCCAGGTATTCGCAGATCGCATATTCCCCTTTTGTAAGGGGCAGCACCTGCCCATCCTTTTCCATCTGTTTCGCTCCCAGATAAAAACGGAACCCGGACACTTCCACAGCATTCTTTTTTTCTCTCTGCTCTCTTCTCAGGTGCGCGTTCACCCTGGCGCGGATTTCCTCTGCCCCGAAAGGTTTTTTCAGATAGTCATCCCCGCCCAGGCCCAGCCCCAGAAGAACATCCGCCTCCCCGCTTTTGGCAGTCAGAAAAACAATGGGGCAGTCTGCCAGATCCCGGATTTCCCTGCACAGCGAAAAGCCGTCTATGCCGGGCATCATAACGTCCAGAAGTATTAAAGAATAATCTGATAATGAAAGCTTTCTGACCTCAAGAGGGTCGTTCACAGCCGTAACACGGTGTCCGTCCCTCTCCAGTATCTTCCGAATCAATTGAAGCAGCAGAATATCATCATCCACAGCCAAAATGGATGCCATATTTACGCCTCCTCCCTGCGTCCTTCAAATCTCTGAAACCAGACAAATGATATGACCAAGAATAACACAGATACCGTCAGATAGCAAATTCCCCCAAGGCGCATCTGGCCCCATAATCTCCGGTCAGCCCCTTGTCTCAGGGCAATCAGCAGGGTGGAAAACCGCATTCCGTAAGAAGGCCACCACACATACCAGATACCGTCTCCAAGGCCGGTGAGCATCACTGCGGAGATGACAGACTCTGCTACGCCTACACCAATCGTCACCCCTTCACCAAACCGAAGGCCTAAGAACAGATGCATGACATAGACCGGCAGATTGGATGCCCAGAGTACCAAAACCAAAAGGAAAAGAACTCCTAACCCCACTCCTTTTTCCCCTTTTAAAACAAGTGCAGCTCCAAAACCAAACATCGCAATCCCCACCGCAAGAAGACCCGGCAGATATAAAAGCATCAGTTCCGCCGCCAGGGCTTTTGTGCGGCCGGGTACTGCCAGCAGGTTCTGCATTTTTCCCGCTTTTGCCTCCCGTTCCGTGAGCATTGCCGTTACGATTCCGGCTATAGCAGGGTAAGCCATTGCCAGAAGTGTCACATACGTTGTCAAATGCTCCCAGACGCCTGCCTGCCGAAGCCCCATATATGCCAGATATAAAAAGATTCCCGCCAGCGGAATCAGAATATGGACAGGGAAAAAGAGCGAGTGCCGCATTCTGTATCCTTTACTTTTTATAAACCTGTAAAATTCTGTCATTTCACACTGCCTCCCGTCTCATCCACCATTTTATGCTCCCAAATGCGGCTGCTGCCAGCAAAATGATTACCATACCCATCCCCGGAATGAACACAGACGCGCTCAAAAGAGTGTCCCCCTGTTCCAGCAGAAGCCCGTTCGGACGGATTTGCAGTATCGGGCACATCAGCCGGTCTGCAATGGAGAAGGGAAAAAGGAAGAAGGAACCTTTTTCCACCACGGAAAAGCTGAAAAAAGCAGCCAGAAGCCCCAGCATGACAGTGGGAATCATCCCCAGCTTAGCGGACAACATCAGATAAAGGGGAATCTGCCATAAACTTACCGCCCACACAACCAGCATCCCCGCTCCGCCTGCAACAGCCGGAACAGAGGAAATAAAAACTATTCCCAGCAAGCTCATCAGTGCCCAGAAAATCACCTGGGAAAACAGCAGCCGCAGGGCCACTGCCGCACATTTCGCTGCCCACTGCCCGGCACCGAACACCGGGGAGGCCAGCATGGTCTGGTAGTGGAGCCTGATTTCACAGCGCATGTTCATGGCACATATAAGAGGCACCAGACAAGGATAAAATGTCCCATACCATATGTTATAGGTAAACTGCTGCGCATAAAGCCCCACCTGGCTTATGAGGTATCCCAGCACTACCGCAGCCACCGGCACCAGCCAGGTCATTTTTCCCATTGCGGAGTGCCGCATTTTCAGTAATTCTGCCTGAATCATCCGCTTCATCTCAATCCCTCCCGTTCCTTCTCACCACATCCATAAACAGCTCTTCCAGATCTTCTTCCCGGGCGACATCCCCCTCATATCCCAGCACACCGCCTGCTATGATACCGATGCGGTCTGCAGTCTGCTGCACTTCACTCAGGATATGGCTGGAGAGGATCACCGTTATCCCCTGCTCGGGGAACCACCGGATCAGGTTTCTGAGTTCCTGGATTCCGATGGGGTCCAGTCCGTTGGTGGGTTCATCCAGGATCAGAAGCCTGGGATTTCCCAGGAGCGCTGCGGCAATCCCCAGACGCTGTTTCATTCCATAGGAAAACTGTCCGGCTTTCTTTTTTCCCGTGTTTTTCAAATCCACCGTATCCAGGACCTGACGGATCCTCTCGTCCGGAAGTCCCAGCTGCAGAGTATGTACCCTCAGGTTTTCCTCTGCTGTGAGATTTTCATAAATAGGAGGATTTTCGATCAATGCGCCGATCTGGTTTAAATCTTTTCTGCACCACTCATGATCTCCAAAATAAATTTTTCCTCCTGTTGGTCTCAGCATTCCTGTGATCATTTTCAGCATCGTGGATTTTCCTGCGCCGTTTGGACCGAGAAGGCCGTAGATGCATCCCTCCTCTATGGCAAGGGAAACTTTGTTCACCGCCTTGTGCCCCTTGAATGATTTACTCAGATTCTCTGTTCTCAAAATATATTCTTTCATGTGCTTCCATCCTTTCTATTGAAAAATCGCCTGCAGATATCTGTTTGTTTTCAGGCGTTTTCTTATATTCAGGATAGAATGTAATTTTAAATTTTCTATAAATACACATAAAAAATCCGGGGTTTTTCTATTTATTCACCTGATGATGCTTAAAGGCATATCCCGATGCAAGGATAAATCCTGCAATACAGAGCACATCCACCACAAACAGCATGGCCGGCAGACCGATCACCCTTCCGGGTACGTTATATGCCAGATAATCTGTAAAACGAAATTCTGTTATTTTAGACGGCAGCAGTGCCAGAACATGCTTCCAGAGATATCCCCCTGAGCTTTCATAGAGAAAGCTTGGTATCAGGACCAGCAGAAAATCAGTGATAATGACACCATAGCTGTTCTTAAAAACAGCAGAGAGCAGCAGAGTAACAGCAGTCATGCACAGCACGGCCCCATAGCCCAGCAGCACAACCAGCAGTACAGCCTGCCACATGGTCAGGGAATAGCTGATTGGATTTGCAGTGTCATACGCCTGTATGGGCAAGTTTCCTCCCTGAGGGCCGAATATCATCAGGTAAATGCCTGCATAAGCCAGTACGATTCCCCAGTATACTGCCGTTGCATAGAGAACTGCGGAGAGTATTTTTGCCCTTACCAGCCTGTTTTTCCCATAGCGCATGGTAAGCAGCAGGGAATCTGCGCCGGTCTGGTATTCCCCTGCAAAAAGCGGGGCGATTCCAACACAGATAAGCGGCATGATCAGTATGATCCAGCCGGCGGAATTTATCATGCTTTTCCAGAATTGAAAGTTACCCAGCTTTAAATCTTTGACCTCCGCATCCTTTTCCAGCCAGTAATCTTTCTGGTTTTCCTTTATCATGCCCGTCTTTACAAAGCCATCCAGTTCTATGGCAAGCTGCTCACTCCGGCTCTTGTAGAAGTCTTTTCCCATGTTCCTCTGAAATACTTCTTTCATGTTCAATTCTCTGCTGCTGCCCTGATAATTTGTCATCAGAAGAGAAAAAAAATCCCGGTTTCTTCTGTAAAGTGTCCCGTACAGCTCCTCATTCAGAAAATCGGTCTCCTCCTTACGGGAATTCGTCTGGGGATCCTCCGTGCAGTCCAGATACTTCTGCATAAACTGCTCCACATTTTCCTGGGTAACCTGCACGGTGGGCAGCTCTTTCAGGGTCTTCACTGCCTCCATTCCGGAAACACTGTTTCCCTTTTCATCTACTGCATAGGTCTGCACAATAACAGAATAGACGCAAAACAGCAGGAACAGGCAGCAGCCCAGTACGGTAAGCTGGTTCAGTCTGCTTCCCCATATTTTTTTCCATTCATATCTCACCAGACGCTTCATCTACCATCTCCTCCTCTCATCCACCTCATCGTAAAATACACTCAGGTACAGATCCTCCAGATTCGGTTCTGCCCTCACTGCTGCTTCCATTGGCTTTGTCGGACTGACAGCGCGCAGGCGGATTTGTTTCCCCTGGTGATGAGAATTTACCACACAGATACTGGGGTCCAGATTTTCCAGTTCCCTCTCCGTGGTCTCGCACTCCCATACCTCTCCGCTGATGGTCTCCGTCAGTTCCGTCACGGTACCGTTCATGATAAATCTGCCTTTTTTCATAATCAGGATCTTATCCGCTATATATTCCACGTCCGAAACGATATGCGTAGACAAAATAACGATCCGGTCCTTTGAAAGACCGGAGATCATATTCCTGAAATATGCCCTTTCCTTAGGGTCCAGTCCCGCGGTGGGCTCATCCAGGATCAGTATCCTGGGATCATTGAGAAGGGCCTGCGCAATACCAAGCCTCTGCTTCATACCGCCGGAAAATGTACGGATTTTCCTGTCCGCATCCCCGGAAAGATGGGTCAGCTCCAGAAGTTCTTTTGTCCTTTTCTTTGCATAGGACGGCAAAAGTCCCTTCACTGCTGCAATATAGAGCATAAAATCCCGGGCCGTAAAACTGGGGGAATAACCAAATTCCTGGGGAAGGTACCCCAGTAAATCCCGGTAGTCCTCCCCCATCTCTATATTATTGCGCCCATCCAGCCTGACTTCCCCGGATGTAGGTGTCACAATGCCGCACAGCATCTGCATAAGTGTTGTCTTACCCGCACCGTTGGCTCCCAGAAAGCCGTATATGCCTTCCTCCAGCTCCATATTCACCCTGTCCACTGCAATTTTATTTTTAAACTGTTTTGTCAGCCGTTCCATAGTTAATTTCATGATAATTTCCTCCCATATATTTCAAAAGCCTGTTGATTTCCCGTATTGTGACCGCCATACCCAGAGCTGCTGTGATACCCCAGGCAAAAACCCGGTCTGTCTCATAGACCGGAATGGAAGTTGACCGCAGCATATTTATTACAACAACCAGGAAGCCTCCCCATGCCGTGCAGTACCAAAGCGCATTTTCATCCCTGCACCGTCCCAGCACTGCCATGCATCCTGCGCACATAACACTGAAAGGCGCCGCAAAATATAAAATGGCCTGCAAAAAAAGTCCCGCTGTTACACCGCTTGCGAGAACGGCGCCTGCCAGGCACACTGCCCCGTCCAGACCGCCGAAGAGCAGCAGGCGCACCAGGAGCTGTTCCCTCAAAGAATATCTGGCTGTCTGCAGGATTTCCCGCATGCCGGGCCTGCAGATATGGCACAGTTCATTGACATTTACCAGACATAATATGGGGGCTGTCACGGATATGAGCGGCCAGGCACTGCTGTCAAACCGCAGTTCTGTCTCCAGGATTCCCAGAAGCAGAAGCCCTGTGAGAAGCAGTTTCAGTGCCCAGACTCTTTTACTGATAAAGTGAACCTGTCCTGCAAAAAATTCCGCTTTTGTCACGCGCTTCCTCTCCGGGTGAAGGTCTGCTTCTTTGGCAGCCGAGAGCGTCCGCAAAAAGGCATCCTCCTCATAGTCCGGTATGGGTATCTCCCTGATTTTCTTACTCAGTTTTCTGTCCTTCATGTCTTCACTCCTCCCACCTGGTTTTAATATATTTTTCTGCCAGCTTCAGCCTGTAACGGACTGTGGATACAGGCATAGAGACAATCCCGGCGATTTCAGACAGCCGCAGATTCTGATAATAGCGAAGAAGTATCAGCTCTTTCTCCGGTTCCGGAAGTCCGCGGATGATTTCCTGCAGCGTAAGCCTGTCACTGATATTCTCAGTTCCGGAAGAAAAACCGCCTGCAGTCTGCTGCATATCTTCCTCCTCCAAAAGGACTTCCTTTCTCTTTTTGTAATGGTCTTTTATCAGATTGCCGGCTGTCACATAGAGATAATTTTTCAGCTTCCCGGTATGCTCATAGCTGTCCAGATTCTGCAGAAACCGCAGAAAGACATCCTGGGTCAAGTCCTGAGCCGTCTGCCTGTCCTCCACGCGGCAGTAACAGTACGCATAGATATCCCGGTAATATTCTTTTATGAGGATTTCCAAGGAATCCTGCCGGCCGCTTCGGATGTTCTTCAGAATTTTCTTTTCGGACATGGGATTTTCCTTTCTGCTGTATGGTATCTATAGTATATAACGATTGAAAGACAGAAAAAAACAAATCATTTTAAAAATATCGGGAACGGATGGGCCGAACAGAAAAGGCGCAGACCTGCTGAACCGTTATTTTATTTTAATTTTATATTTTATATATTTATATTTTGCAAAATTATATAATTTTAACGCTTTAAGTAATTGTAAATTTGCTTTATATCCGTTATAATATACACACAGACAGATTGCTTTCGTGTCATATTTTCCGGGAGGATACCATATGGCAAGGAAGAAATTTGAACAGTTAAATTTACAGGATGCATTTTTGTTTTCTGCTGCACTGGAAGATCCGGAGACATGCCGGCTGATATTGGAATTGTTTTTAGGATATCCGATTAACAATATAACCGTACATGCGGAACACAGCATTCTGCTCACCTCTGATTTCAAAAGCGTCCGGCTGGATATCTATGCCAGCGACAAGATAAAGGTGGGGTATAACCTGGTGGCACTTGGAGACGAGACACAGAAAATCTTTTTCAGCACAAAAGGGAACAATCCTGAAGATATCTCAGAAGAATTGGCTGCATTTCTGGAGTATGTAGAGAACAGCACAGATCAATGTGCAGCGAAGACTCAAAGTGAAACTGTTCATAAAATCCATAATAAGATCAAAGAATTGAAAAAGAATCGGGAAATGGGGGTAAAGTATATGTTGTTAGATGAGCTGATCAAAAGTGCCGAGAAAGAAGCTGCTGCTGAAAGCCTTGCCAAAGGCCTTGCTGAAGGAAAGATCAAAGAACAGAGCCGTTACAGCCGGTTAATTCTCCTTCTGGCAGATGATGGAAAGAACGATCAGATCGTAAAAGCCGCTTCTGACGTACATCTGCTGGAATCTCTGTATCAGGAATACGGATTATAATCTTATATTTACCGTCTCTCCATGCAATTTTCTGCCCTTTGGGGCTCTGTTATTTTCAAATCATATAAGGCGGATGCGAACCATCCGCCTGTCTGAATATTTCTATCATTAAATTCCACAAAATCAAAAAAATATGATGCGAAACTCTGTCTGTCATATTATCACCCGACAAAGCCATAGGAACGTAGATTTCTCCGAAGACACGCATGATTCCAGATGGAACGTATAACTGTCAGGACGGAACATAAAATCCGCTGCGCACTTTTCGGCGCAGCGGATTCAAATAGTTTCAGCCTTCAATAGCAATATATTCCTGCTGTTCCACAGCTTTGGCATCCTTTTTCGGAATAGCCAATTTCAAAATTCCATCCTCGAATTTTGCATGAATATCCTGCTCTGTCACATCCTCACCCACATAGAAGCTTCTGCTCATGCTTCCTGAATACCGCTCACGACGGATATATCTGCCATTTTCATCTTTCTCTTCCTTGTCTGAAGTTCTCGCGGCCCGGATGGTCAGGTAACCATTCTTTAACTGGGCATTTATATCCTCTTTCCTGAATCCGGGAAGTTCCATGTCCACCTCATAGCCATTTTCTGTTTCCCGCACATCTGTGCTCATGCCATAACTGCCGCCATTTTCAAAAAGAGAATTGTTCTTTCCAAAAAGACCCCTTCCGAACGGGAAATCCATCCAGTCATCAAATAAATTTTCTCCAAAAATACTGGGCATCAACATAAGTCATTTCTCCTTTCTTTCTATGACAAATTATTTTATTACTTCTTCAGAGAATCCCTGTTGTTATGAACCAGGAAATAAATTGTTACTGTTCACTGCGTGCCCAGCAACACGCTTCGCGATGCACAGATATGGAGCATTCTGCTCCATATCGTGCCGGCTGCCTCGGGATTTTCATGCCTTCGGCCTGAAAACACCTCGCGGGACAATGACATGTGAACAATATCAATAAATTTTCTTTTGTTCTAGTTGTAATATAACACTTATATATCATATTGTCAAGCACACGATTTAGAATTCACATTATTTTCACATTTTGAAGGACAGCATATAGAACCATTTTACCGGCACTGCCCAATGAAAAACCGGCCCTTCCACATGGTATACTGCCATATGAAAAAGCCGGTTTGCTGTCAGTCGTTAATTATATATTATTTTCCCAGAAGTTCTCTCTCGATCCTCTCTCTTGCCTCCGGTGCCTGTTTATCCATTTTCTCAGGAAAACCGAACATGGAGACGCAGGCGATATTGTCACCGCCCACTTTCGGGGCATTTTCTTTCAGTTGTTTATTTGCAAAATCCATATCACGCAGAGTTTCAAAGATGCCGTCAAAATCCACATCTCCTTCCCCCATTGCCAGGTGCTGATGAATGGTCACATCTGCTTTTCCCCGGCCGTTCAGCCACGGCGGATTGGCGATGTAACGGCAGTCCAGTGTCTGATTAAAGGTATCTGCAAACAGTACATGGGTCAGTTCATCTCCCGCATATCTCAGCATGGAACGCACATCCCCTTTGCCCTCGTCATAGAAGAAGCCGTGAGGGGAAGAATATACATATCCAAGATTTTTGGAACGGAAGGATTTTACCAGATCACAGGTTTCGTTATTCAGCTCACAAAAATCATAAGGGTGGGACTGGATTTCCACACGGATGCCTTCTCTCTCTATGATAGGAAGAAGCTCCTCCATGGACTTGAACCACATGCCATTACAGATTTCCTGCTGATTAGGGTCTCCGGACAACTCGGTGTTGATGACCTGGACTCCCATGTCCACTGCAATCTCAATCATACGTTTCCAGTTGGCAACCGCGAACTGTCTCTGCTCTTCCGTGGGGCCTGACCAGCGGTATACAACGATGAAAGATGAGATCTCCACGCCTGTCTCCTTCAGAGCCTGCCTGTATTCCTGTTCGCACTCTTTGGAAAAAAGCGGATGTTTGTAAAACGGATTAATTCTCGGATGGGGTGACTGTTCAATATATTTATATCCCCAATCTGCAACCTGATGGACCATACGGTTGATGTCCATCTGTTTTGCCAGTACGTCCACGTCAAATGCGATCTTCATATTGATTTCCTCCTAATCTTTATTCTCTGATACCTCCCGGTAAGAATACCGGGAGGTGCAGACTGTTTTGATCATAAACCTGTTTTTTCCGCAATATAAGCTCTTGCCTTCTTTGCATATTCCAGAGGATTGGCCTTTGCGGGGTCCTGCTCAGCTTCCACAACAACCCAGCCTTCGTATCCGGCCTCCTCAAGAATTTTGAAGATCGGTGCAAAGTCCACATCTCCGTCTCCGGGTACGGTGAACACGCCTTCACGGACACCTTTTAAGAAGCTCCATCTCTCGTTTCTGGATTTTTCCACCATCTCTCTGCGGATGTCTTTCAGATGTACATGTCTTACTCTGTTTACATATTTCTTCAGCACATTTTCCGGATCAATGCCTGCAAAGGACAGATGTCCGCTGTCAAAAAGAAGGAATACCAGCTCAGGGTCAACCATTTCCATGAAACGGTCAATCTCCTCCTCTGTCTGCACAACAGTTCCCATGTGATGATGGAAAGTAAGTGTCATGCCCTTGTCCTTCGCTATTTTTCCCAGCTTATTCAGGCCTTCCGCAAGCAATTTCCACTCCCGGTCATCCATGACATATTTGCCTTCCCAGACAGGCTGCTCCATCTTTCCCTGGATGCTGTAGCTCTGCTCGGATACGCCGATCACTTTTGCGCCCATTTCCTTCAGAAAATCCGTGGCTTTGATGAATTCCTTCTCTGTCTCCTCATATGGTCTGGAAATGAGGAAGGAGGAGAACCACTGGTTGCAGATTTGGATTCCTCTTAAATTAAGGGCTCTTTTCAGTACCTCTGTATCTGTGGGATATTTACCGCCCACCTCGGAGCCTGTAAATCCGGCCAGAGCCATCTCACTGACGCACTGCTCAAATGTATTTTCTTTGCCCAGATCAGGCATGTCATCATTGGTCCATGCAATGGGAGCGATACCCAGTCTTACTTTGCTTTTATCCAACATTATCAATTTCCTCCCTTACTGCTCTCTTCTTTGTTCCTAATGTAATCAAGAATCATGGAAACTGTGCCCTGTACACCGGTCTTTGATACATTGACAACCATATCGTAATGTTTCGGGTCATCACGCCGCATGCCGGTGAATTTCTCATAATAGCTGTTCCGCATCTCATCCTTCTCTTTCAGTTCTTCCAGAGAAATGCCGCCGTAATATTCCCTGCCTTCTTTTTCCCTGTATTCATCATCTGCATAGATGAAGAAGGAATAGGTGTGTTCCTGTCCGCCAAGGATAAAGTTTGCACATCTTCCCAGGAATACGCCGGGCGCGCTTCTGGCAAGGCCTTTGATGATCCGGCTCTGTTCTTCAAACATTTTGACAGCGTTCATATCATCCGCTACACCTGCCTGTGGGTAGGCATACGGAGAGAATGTGGGCTCTTTGTCCCCATAGTTATAATTATCCAGATATTTCTGCACTTCCTCCAGATTGGAAGTTTCCATTCCCATCTTCTCTGCCAGCAGACAGATGATCTGACGGTCATAGACACGGCAGTTCAGTTCTTTTGCGATTTCCTCCGCAATCTTTCTTCCGCTGCTGCCATAGACACGGCCAATGGCCACATTGATCTTATTCTCAGAGTGCGCTGCCACCGGAATCTCTTCCAGCTCGTTCTTTCCTTCTCTGGAAATCAGCTCGCGCATCATCTTATCATACATTTTGTCCAGCTTATAACATGCTGCTATGATAAACATGATCACCCAGATGGCGATGGGCACATACAGATAAAAGGTCTTGATGGAGGAGATCGCAGATGCTGTCTGCTCCGCTGCTGTTGCTTTCAGTCCGTCAAATGCTGCCATGGAAAGAATTGCGCCCATGATAGCGGATGTAAAGCCTGAACCTGCTTTCTGTCCCATACTCATGGAGGAGAACATAAGGCCTTCTACGCGGACACCTGTCTTCCAGTGGCCATACTCAATGGCATCACTTGGCAGGGAATACTGTACGCCGTAGAACGGTGCGATACCAAATCCTCTCATAATACAGGTTGCGACACCTAACGGAACACTTGTGATGTTCAGCAGGAAGAGAAGCTGTCCTGCAATACCCAGGATACATCCGGCACAGATCAGGTTTCTCTTGCCGTATTTCGGAAGCAGTTTCGGAAGCATTGCGATACCGATGATAGTGGAAATCTTCTCTGCTGCGGAAAGCGGCATAACCAGATCCACATCATTTAACACGTACTGACAATAATAGGTCAGATCTGTACCGATGATGATCTGATAAGCAGTATAGAACACCATCAGGCCAAGGGCGATAAGGAAATATCTGTTGGTAACCGTAACTTTGAAAGCAGTCCAGAACGGAGTGTTTTCTTTTTCCTTTTTGCCGCCGGATGCCTGCACACGTTCCGTACAGGTGCAGTATGTATTGATCAAAACGAATACGGATACAATGGCATATGCCGCAGTCACAAGAATCCAGGCCATCTGCTGGTTGTCAATCAGTTTTGCCACTTTATTGATCAGAGGCAGGGTAAATGCTGTGATGATCATACTTGCCGTAATAGAAAGCACCATACGGATGTTGCAGATCACGTCCCTCTCTCTCCTGTCACGGCTCATAAGTGAACCAAGTGCATGGAAAGGCTGGCTGATTGCGGTATATACCACTGTGTTCATAATGTTATAAGTTACAAATGCATAAATAATCTTCCCCATATCCCCCATGGGAGGCATGGTAAACAGCAAAATGGCTGCCAATGCATACGGGATCGCCAGTCGGAGAATCCAGATTCTGGCCTTTCCGTATTTGGAATGGGTCCTGTCAATAATAGTTCCCATGAGCACATCGGAAAATCCGTCAAATACCCTGGAGAGCAGCATGATCATACCCACTGCGCCTGCAGATATGCCTACCACGTTCGTGTAGAAATATATCAGCAGTGTTGTTGTCATCGTATACATCAAAGTCAGCGCCGGGTCACCAAAACAGTACGCCAGCTTTTCCGACATTGGGACTTTGATGAATTCATTCATATCTTTACCCTTCTGCTTAAAATTCAGCAGTTCGGGAATTCCTCCCTTTGCCATACTATCACCTTTTACAGGGCGGAGCTTACCCATCCGCCCTGCTCCTTCCTCTCATTCTGTGACAAGTCCTGCGCTTTTCTGTCTTCACATTCAGCGTTTGGAGTTTGCACAGCCTGTCATTTTTGCTTATCCCATCTCCTTATGCCCTGCAAAGGGCACATATATCGTTTAGAAATATTTTTCTACAAATGCCTTGGTCACTTCAGCAGCTTTTTTCACGTTCTCCTCATGGGACATAGCGTAATATTCCGGACGGAACTCTTCGATCGTGCACACGCCGTCGAATCCGATCTCTTTTAAAGCTGCAGCGATTCCTGCATGGTCTACCACACCTTCTTCCGGCCACAGACGTTTGTCATCGCCGCAGGAGCCAAGGGGCAGGTCTTCGCAGTCATTTAAGTGGTAAGCAAAGATTTTCTTGCCGTCTGCTGCTTTTAAATCTTCCAGTTTAGAGCACATTTCATGGAAATGGAAGGTGTCAACTGTGATACCTACATTGTCACGGTCTACTGCTTTTACCACATCATATGCTGTGCCGAACTGATTGATGGAACAGTTTGGTGCACCGCAGAACTCCAGGGATATTTTCATATCAGCGCCTACTTTGTCTGATAAATAGCGGAGTCTTTCCACAGCTTCTTCCTTGATTTCACTGACACTTTTGTCTTTTACGTCAAAATTCGGAACTGTGATCAGCATTTTCATACCAATCGCTTTGGAAACTTTCAGGATGAAATCCACTTCATCGTCGATTTCTTTTTTACCTGCTTCGTCTCTCTGGTTGAAATAGATCAGGGTGTTGTATGCCCATGGTTTCAGATGATGGTTTTTGAACCAGTCAGCCAATTCCTCCAGGGTATGCTCCTGCAGATAATCTTTTACGCAGTCAAAACGAATCTCAATATAATCAAATCCGTATTTTTCACACATTTCCATATCAGCCAGAAGGGACTGTCCTTTACATTCCAGTGCTGTTGCCTCATTAAATCCAAGTTTCATAATATATACCATCCTTTCGGTTTTTGTCTTATTCATGCCGGATGCTTTGTCTGGTGCATCCGGCTTCATTTCTATTGTATTTTGGTTTATTGCCGTACTTCGGCTTATTTATAAAACTCCGGTTTCTCAACTGCAGCGTTGATCTGTTCTACTGCGCCTGTCTCCTGTGCTTTCACAAGTGCGTCTGCTGTGATAGCTGCCAGGTATCCGTCCCATGCGGTCGGTCCGTTGATCACGCCCTCAGCTGCAGCATCAACCCAGTCCTGAACCTCTGTATCATAAGCGTCTTTGAATCTTACGAAGCAGTCTGTGTCGATGGTTGTGGCAACGGCTGCATTTTTGCGGATGCTTGGGTAAATCGGTGAAGGCATCTTGATCGCGCCGTCTTCACAAACCACTTCACAGTTGATGTCATATCCGAATTTGCAGTTTACAAATACTTCAACGTCGATGCATACACCCTTTTTAGTGCGGAGCAGCATGATCTGCGGGTCTTTTAATTCAGAGTGAGAATATTTTGTCACTTTCGGCATAATAACCTGTGCGGATTCATACTCATCATCCACTAACCAGTGAAGCACGTCAATCTCATGGATTGCTGTATCATGAACAGCCATTGGAGTTGTGTAGTTGGTTCCGACTTCCGGATTTCTGTGTGTGCAGTGAAGAATCAGGGGCTCGCCGTATTCACCGGATGTGAGGGCTTCCTTCACCTGCATATAGCCTTTGTCGTATCTTCTCATAAATCCAAGCTGGATCAGATGTTTTCCTGATTCCACCTCAGCCTCAACTACCTTCAGGCAGTCCTCAGCAGTTGTGCAGAGCGGTTTCTCACAGAAAATTCTCTTTCCTGCCTTGATGGCTGCCAGAAGAGATTCTACATGTGCGAATCCCGGAGATACAATGAACACTGCGTCCACATCAGGGTCGTTGATCAGTTCGTTTGCATCTGTGTATACCTTTGCTCCGCAGATGGCTGCCGCCTGTTTTGCACTCTCCTCAAATACGTCTGATACTGCGACTACCTCAGCTCCCTGAATCTTGTTTGTCAGTCTTTTGATGTGATCCTTACCCATTCCGCCGCATCCGATAACTCCTACTCTTAACATAATACATATCCTCCATTTCTCTTTTTCATTGTTTCCCAGTTATTTGTTTTTTTGTTTTTGTTCTTTCTTGATGATGCAATCATACCATAGCGTTCACGTGAACGCAATAGTTTTTTTGTACAAGATTCACAGTCTATTTTTATTAACTTTTGCTAATTGATAAAAAACAAACAATGTTTTTGTGCATGTTGTCTATTATTTCCAGTTTTATCCTGGATGACAGACTTGACTTTTGTTTATTTTTACTTTAGCTTAGTAATGGAGCATTATTACTTATTCTTTTCCAAGCTATATTTATGGTAATTTTTCTATCATTTATGGATTATAATGATTAAATCTTGAGTATGTATTAGTAATGTAAGGTGCGTGCACGTATGTTTTTTCTTTTCATTTGGAATAATCGGCTGAAGTGCCTCAGATACTTTTTTCCGGCGGATATGTCATTTTTCTGTATTAACCACAGTATGACCGCCTGAAAAGCGGTCATACTGCTACAAATTATATCTGTTTTTTATCACAATCTCTGCATACCGGTAAACAGATTCCGGTTTTTCATCATCAAAAAGTAAATGGAACAGCATCATCACCGGTTCATATCCCTGCATATAGGAATCCTGGCCGATGAGAAAATTGATGGCTCCCCGTTCTACCCATTTTTTATTCTCATCCAGAAAATCGTTGCCTATTACTTTGATCTCCCGTTCCTTTTCCTGTTTTACCAATGCTTCGCAGACGCCCTTTACTGCGGTTCCTGTCACGTAGATTCCCTTCAGATCCGGGTACTGCTCCAGCAGCTCCTCCACGATTTTGGCTGCCACCCACTCGTCATCATAGGAATATTTTGTTCCCACAAGCTGGATGCCGGGAAAGCTCTCCAATATCTCGGACTGAAAGCCCCTGATCCTGTTGTTCAGCGCAGGGTTGGAAATATGGCCGGAGATCACAGCCACCTCCCCTTTGCCGCCTGTGATCTCTCCCATTAACCCGGCTGCAGTCCTTCCGCTCTGGATGGTATTCTGTCCCACAAAGCATATCCTTTTCGTATCCTCAATATCCGAGTTAAAGGTGATAATGGGAATGCCATACTCCTCGGAAAACTGATTGATCATCTTCTTGAGCATGGTATCTTCGGACGGAGACAGGGCAATGCCCGAATACTCCTGCTCCTTCATTTCCTGCATGATTTCCATGACACGGCCTGCATCCACGCCGTCCACACGAAAGATCTCCACAGTACCGCCCAGACTTTCCACCTCCTGTTTGGCAGCTTTCATCCCCTCATAGACCTGTACCATGAAAGGGGTCTGGGCTGACTGCATGATGATCCCGATTTTCAGATTCCGCTTTGCCATAACAAGGGCCCTGCCCGCAAGACTGGGCTGATACCCCATTTCCTTCGCTATATTCTTTATCTTCTCCGCCACTTCCGGCCGGACTCTTCCTCTGTCCTTCAGCGCCCGGTCCACCGTCCCTCTGGACACCCCGGCCGCTTCCGCTATCTGCTGTAATGTTACTGGCATAATAATCCTCCTGCCCAAAATGTACTCGTGCACGCACTTTTGTCTTATTATATCTCTTTTAACAGCGATATGCAAGGGCAAAGATAGGAAAAGGACCGGACAGAAGCTCCTCCCGTTATTGTTCACATGCCACTGTCCCGCGAGGTGTTTTCAGGCCGAAGGCATGAAAATCCCGAGGCAGCCGGCGCGATATGGAGCAAAATGCTCCATATCTGTACATCGCGAAGTGTGCTGCTGGGCACGCAGTGAACAGTAACTCTCCCTCTCATTTCCCACCGAAGGTTTTTCTTAATTTCTCCAGCTCCCATGGCTGTTCTACCCAGTTCTCCACGTATCCGCAGTCGCAGCAGACGTAGCGGATCACCGGTATTTTTCCCAAGAGTGTCATTGTTGTGGTATAGATATTATTTCCGCTGGCATACCGGAAGTTATCCGGTATGCGTACAATGTTGTGTGATGCACACTTCGGACATTTATGTGTCTCCTTCATATTCTCTCACCTCTCACTTTCACTGCCAGCCAGCCCGCCTCCCCGGCAAGAAGACCAAGCATCACATAACTCATCACAGGCCATGTGCTGACCAAGACTGCACACAGGAGCATGATCACGGGCACGCAGTATTTCCTGGGATAATGGTACAGGTCACTTTCAATTTTCCATTTTGTCAGCGGAAATTTCCACTCCAGCGCTGTGAGAAGCAGGGCGCTGTGCAGGATAAAAAGCAGAGCGGTAAAGGCCTCTCCCTTCCCCACTTCCGGGAACTGTACTGCACAGGAAAGGAAAAATACAGATTCCGGCACCAGTAAATTACATGCTATAAATATGCCATAAGGAACAGCAAACCGCCCAATCTGTCCGGGCAGCATGCGAATCCCCCGGCAGAGCCTGCGGTCTGAGGACAACAGAATCGACACCGGCGTGTTCAGGGACAACAGGGCAAATCCCATGGGCATCATGCTTATGCCGCCCATTTTAGGAATAAAAAAGGAGAACATCAGGCCAAGTCCGCACAGAGCCAGCGTGTTCACCATATAATTGCCGTGTGAGGCCATATACCGGAACAGGTACCGTAGTACATTTCCCTTTTTTCCGTCTCCTGTCAGGCTTCCCACCCGTTTTGCAGCTCCTGTACGGGACCGGCAGAGTAAGCAGGGGTCAGCTCTTCCAAGCAGCACCGCCAGTACGCCCATAGAGGCAAGCACCAGAAACATCCGGCTGTATTTTCCCGCTCCCAAAACAAGGAATCCTTCTCCCGCTGCCAGCACTGCTGCTGCCGGAAATCTTTTTTTACAAAGCAGCCAGTATCCCGCCGCCGTACAGAAGCAGACCTGAAACGCGCAGATAAGACCGTTTACAAGTTTCCACGGCTCAAAGCCGGACACTGCCAGAAGAACGGTCAGCAGAAACGCTGTTTTCGTCACCACGGTATAGACGGCAAGGGCCGCAGCAAAGGCCCGCACTGCCTTACTGCCGGGAACCGGAAGCATCAGAACACCGCGCAGATCCACACGATTCTCCTCTGAAGACAGGGCTTTCCACATAACACCAGCCGAGAACACCAGCAGGATCAGATAAAAAATCTCTTCCCTGATGACTATGCTGCCCCAGACGGCATAAGTGGCGGTAACTCCGATCCCGCAGTATAAAAAAGACCTGCCAGCGCGTTCCCAGCGCTTACCCAGCAGCTTTTTTAAGAACACTGTAAAAGTCTCATACATGACGAAGCACCTCTCTTATATCCCCGTTTTCTTTCCATTCCCTGTCCTTAAGCTCCTCCATGCTTCCGTTCTTCAGAAGCAGAATCCTGTCCGCTGTAAGAGACACACTTTCCAGCACGTGGGAAGAAAAGAAAACCGTCCCGTACTCCTTATATTCTTTAATCTGCGTATACAAAAATTCCGTACTCTGAAAATCCAGCCCGTTAACCGGTTCATCCAGGAAGAGAAGCTCCGGGCGCAGCGCAAATGCTGTGATGAGATACACTTTCTTTTTATTACCGGTGGACAGCTCTTTTATCAGTACATCTTCATATTTCTCAAAGGAAAACCCCTGCACCAGCGTTTCTATATCAGGAACCTGCCTCTTGTATGTGCCGAACACATAGGCCAGATATTCCCGAAATGTAAAATATCCGAAAGGCGCCTCCCCGTCAAAAACAGCATATCTGCGTGACATAAATGCAGGATTTCTCAAAGAGATATCTTCGCCCTCCCATTGGATGTGTTCTGCCTGAAACCGGTCATGAAGGCCGCAGAGACAATTGAGCAAGGTGGTCTTACCCGCACCGTTCAGCCCGATCATCCCCACTGCCTCATGTTCCTGTAACTGAAAGGTCAGATTCTGCAGAACCGGCTTCTCTTTCACATACCAGGCGGTAAGGCCTTTTACGGAAAATTCTGCTTTCATTTGTCCTCCCTGTCCTTTCCCAAATGATATGCCGAAAGAAGAAAACAAGCTCCCAGCACTATATACAGGATACCAAACCAGATATTCGCCGAGAGAAAGCTTACCAATGCTGCCAACAGCCAGATGATTCCAAAGAATAAACGAAAGTAATAATGACGCATATTTGATTCCTCCTCTTTGCTTTTTTCTATGGTCTTATCATAGCACAGAGGAATCCGCTGTACGGATTTGGGCGTAAATGGAGGCATTTTGTCCGCAAATGGAACCCTTACCTCTCCTCCTGTTCCCGGTAATGCATAACTGCCGCAGCGGTAAACACAGAGTCCTTCCAACTGTTTTGCAGAGTACCGTTATATTTTTCCACTGCGGCGGCAGCGCTCTTCAATCCCCATCCGTGAAGGGATTTGTCCTCTTTTGTGGTCATCCATTCCCCTTTTTCCCACACAGGCTGTTTTTCACAGGTATTTTGGACCTTTATGACCAGCATATGGTTGATGCGCCGTATGGTCAGCCAAATGATGCGTCTGCTGTCATCCTCTGCCTGCCCTGCTGCTTCCAGTGCATTGTCCAGCAGATTCCCGAGAACCGCACATAAATCAGCGCTGCGTATGCCCGTCTGCCTGGGAAATTCTATATTGATCTCCATATGGATCTGCTTTTCCTTTGCCGCCATTAATTTGCTGTTGATCAGGTAATCCATGGTTTCATCCCCGGTCCATACTGTTTTGGCAATCCTCTTGACAGGCCCCTGTATGTCCTCCAGATAAGCGGATGCCTCCTCTGTTTTTCCCTCCCTGAGAAGCTGTCCCAGAATTGTCATATGGTTGTGAAAATCATGAAAAAGCCTTGCATTACCCGCATAGATTTCATTGAGCCGCCTGTAATCCCTCTCTAAAAGCTCCTTCTGGGTGGATTTTAATTCTGCCAGCTCCTTTTCCCTCTCGTACTGCCTCTGCGTATAATACACCAGCATTCCCATGAGAAGGACCATAGCAAATATGAGAGGAGCCAGCATTTCCTCTTCTCCTATGGGAAGAATATTCTGCTCCGTGAGCGTCACTGTCAGTATCAGTCCCGCAACTGCGATCCTGGACAGTATCTGCCGGACAGACTGCTCCTCCTCCCTTTTCTTATAAAGAAAAAAGGATAACACACCTGTGAGCAGACAAACGATCCAGTCCGCAGCCAGATTTCCTCCTGTACCTCTGCCCGGCAAAGTATCCATGCGCAGTATAACACCAATGGCTCCGCAAAGGATAAACTTCCACAGGCTGAGTGCCATTGCATATTCCACAGCCAGAAACAGAGCCCTTTTTCTCCTGACTCCATAAATCCATGCTCCGGCAGATGCCGCCAGAATAACCTGCACAGTCAATATCGGAAATTCCGGCACTTTCAGTATAAAAAGAAGACCTGACAAGGCTGCCAGGAAAAACGCTGTCCCCAATACCGCTGTATGGCTTTTTTCTTTCCTGCCGCCGTCCCAGGTACGGATGAGAAAGAAGTACAGCAAAATGCAGATACTGTCTGTAAAAAAGCCGGAAACCAACACCATCCATCCCATCATATATGTGCCCCCCAATACGCTGTGATCTGTTCTTTTACCCCCTGTATATGGGAACGGCTGACAGGCAGCTCCTCCCCGTTTTTTAAAACCAGTGACTGCTTCTGTAGCTGCATAATGTGGATGATATTTGCGATACAACCCCTGTCCGTGAAAATAAATTCTTCTGCCTGCAGTTCCTCATATACCTGCTGCAGACTTTTCCGGACTTTCGAGATTCCCCTGGAAGTGTGAAACACAGAATTTTTTCCCTCCTTCATAATGTAATAAATGTCACGATACATTACCTTTTCCAGAGAACTGCCGTTTTTTATGGTATAGGAATCCCCCTCTTCAAGCAAAAGCAGCCTGACAGCGTCCGTGATGGCTGCTGTCAGGCGTTTTTCCATATCATTTTTCGGAACATAGCGGAATATGGCGAGTTCATATGCGTCAATGGCATATTCCAGATGGGAAGTGATGAAAATAATCTTCACATCCGGCAGAAAAGGCTTTATTTCTGCCGCCAGTTCCATGCCGTCCGTATCCGGCATCTCGATATCCAGAAGGATCAGATCATAATGAAATCCATCCTCGGAAATGTCATACAGCAGATTCCGGCTGCTTGTATAGGTCGTTATCTCTGCCGCGGCCCCGCAGGTCTTCAGGCACTGCCTGGTATATTTCTCCGACAGGGCAACTGCGGATGCCTCATCGTCACAGACTGCTATTTTCAGCATATCCTTCCCCCTCTTCGTCTCCGTCTTTCTTATATTATAGGGGATAGGATACGCTTGTGCAATGGCATAACCACTTTTGGCCCGAAAACGCCTCGCGGTACAGCAAAACGTGAACCGTACTTTTAAATCTCCAGAACACCTGCTGCGTTCTTCATGGAAATCTTGTACAAAGCAAACTGATAGAGTCCTATCAGGGCAATGACCGCCAGCATCAATCCGGCAATTTTTATTTCACCCGTTGTCAGAATGCCGTCATTCTGCCACAGAAGGAGCAGCTCATATAAAAACATCAGAAGACATCCCATGATCGTAGGCAGTACAAAGGTTTTTGCCAACTGGCTTTTCAGAAGCCTGCGCAGGTATTTCTTATTTGCACCCAGCTTTTCCAGATCTTTGAATATTTGGCTGTTTTTCATGGCTACGTTCTGGCTTCTTGTGTATAAGATAATACTTTCAGCAGCCAGGCATATCACAGCGATGTATGCAAACAGCAGTAAAAAGATGGCACGTCTCATAATACTGTTTTCCTTTTCCATCGGCACAATGGAGGGCTTGTAGAGCCAGTCTGCCTCTAAAGCAGGCCTTTTGCCGTCATAAATACCCGGAAGATCGTATCCATATTCCTCTCCCTGCACTTTTGCCTGATATGCATTGTATGCCCCAATATGATTCATGCTTTCGGGGGCCCTGCTGCAGAACTGTTCATAGAGATCTTTGCTGAATGCGTAGGTCTCTTTGCTGTCTTCCACCTGAAACAGTACCTGGCGGATGATCTTGTCTTGGCTGATATCTGCCTTCAGCTTTTCATAGTCCGCATCATTCAGGATATACCTGGAATCCTCACCATACCCTGCTCCTATCACAAGAGAGCGGTATATCTCCAGTCCGTCATATTCCATAGAAATAAAATCTTCTTCATTCTGCAGATAAAGCCTGGTTGTATCGTCAAATCTGTTAAAAATATTTTCATAGCCCGATTTTGACTGGATTACCCTGTAATGCCCCTCTGCGATCTCGGTCTCTTTTCCTGTCATGGCTTCAAACTGCGCTGCGCTGATGCATTCGTAATAAAAATATTTTTCGTTGTATTCCTCGATCATATTATTATTTTCATCCATGTCCTCACGGTTTACACCGTCCCCCAGAACCTGAATAAATTCCGCCTCCCGGTAATCCTGCACAGATACCTGATACTTATCTGCCATGGCAAATACTTCTTCCTCTGACAGTTCATCTGCATCCATGGGATAGCGGTAAGAGATATCGTCTTCATATTCTCCGTAATTGTCGCCCCCCTGAAGCGGCAGATAAAAGACGCCAAACTGTACTCCCATAAGCAGTAATGCGATCACCAGCATATTTCTGACAATGGAACCTCCCTGAAATTTTAACATGCCGTAGGATATCATGTTATCATAATATTTCTGCGCATTCTTTCCTTTCCTGTGTGAGGCGATGGAGTAGACTAAAATCCGGTAAAGCCCTGCAGCGGCCAGAATATAAAACAGATTGGTCCAGGCCCCCATCCAGTGTCCGCTGATATTAACGGAGAGGATAGGCACAAAATATCCTATAAAAACCCCCACAAGAATCATCACGATACCGGATATCAGGTAAGATAATGTGATGCCCTTTCGCAGCGGCTCCTGTTTGCGCTGCTCATTGATGATATCCATAACGTTGCTTCTCTTCATAAAACGCACACACATCACAGCCACACAGATAATCAGGAGCATGCAGTAGACAATTCCTCCTGCAATTCCCAAAAATGAGAGGGAAAAATGGTTATCATTCCCGCTGCTTGCAATATGCTCAAAAATAACACCGATAACACTTGCAAGACCAATGCCAAGCAGAATTCCCACAACGGAGCATCTGACCATCATCTTGCCGATCTCTGTAAATAAAGCCCTGCCAAGCTTACTTTTCCCGGCACCAAGTGCAAGGAAAATCCCTGTCTCTCTGCTCTTATATCTCAAAAACAGACTTGTCGCGTAGATACTGAACATAATACAGCCTGCTGCTGCAAGGAAGAAGATCATATCCGCTATTTTTCTGGAGTCACCCCCATTCGGCAGTGTTTTCTGCACCAGGTCACTCCCATACATAACAAGATACGATGTGATCAAAAGAATGGACAGGGATATGCAGAACTGGAACTGCATATATTCCTTTTTGTTGTTTTTCCGTAATTTTGAAAATAATCCGCTCAGTTTCATTCTATTCACCACCGTTCATTTTTCTCAAAACATCTAAAAGCTCTTCCATGAATTCCCTGTGATTTCCATTACTGGTCAATTCTGTATAGACGGTTCCGTCCTTCATCACGATCACCCGGTCACAGTAACTGGCAGAGAAACTGTCATGTGTCACCATAAATGTGGTTGCATTCAATTCCTTCTGCGCCTCCAGAAAAGCTCCGATCACTGCTTCGCTGGAACGGCTGTCCAGATTACCGGTAGGCTCATCCGCAAGGATCAGAAGCGGATTGTTCATCAGCGCTCTTGCCACTGCGGCACGCTGCTTCTGGCCGCCGGATATCTCTGCCGGAAATTTGCCGGCGATATCGGAGATCTCAAACATTTTCAGAAGCTTCTCCGCTTTTGTCTCCATCTGCCTGTACGGTTCCTGATGGATGACTTTCGGGACACATACATTTTCAAAAACATTCAGCCCGTCCAGAAGCATAAAATCCTGAAAAACAAATCCCAGCTTTTCGTTTCTTATCTTGGCGATCTGCTCCTCTTTCATATTGGAAATATTGACCCCGTCCAGCAGGATTTCTCCTTTGTCGTGAGGGATGAAGCAGGAAATGCAGTTTAAAAGGGTTGTTTTCCCGGAACCGGACGGCCCCATAACTGCCACGAATTCGCCTTCCTCTATGGAAAATGAAACGTCCTTTAACACCTCGTAAGTGGTGTTCCCTGTCTTGTAGCTCTTGTATAAATGATTTACCTGTAACATATGTAATCCTCCCTGTTTTCTATAAATTTGTAATCGTTCAAATATTTTGAACTGATACGGAAATTCTGCCGTTAAGAAGCTTTTGATGAGCCGGACGGCTGTTGTTTGTATGTATTTATTCTATCGAAAAAAGGGAATCGATTACAGATGAGTGAATGACAAGTTTGACATGATTTTTGTAAAGTTTTGCATTTGATGACAGATTTGTATTTTTTTAATTTAATAAAAACCGGAGAATGTCAAATGCATTCCCCGGTCAGAGTTCGCCTGTTAATAAGTCCCCGTTATAGATTGCATTTACCCAGCAATTCCATCACGGATTCACTTCCTTCCTGTGCGTATCTCCATACAGAAAGACCGCAGCCTACGTTTATCTGTAATTTGCGGGTTCCGGCAGATAATCCTCCACGTTATCCATCGTAACCTTAGAATAAGGCAGATAGATATACTTATCCTTCTCGAACTTAATATCTTCCATCCCCTTACCTGACACAAGGGCAACTGCCAGCTCTGCCATAGCCTCTGCCTGTCCTTCTTTATCGTTATATACCGTTCCGGACATTTCCCCGTCCAGGACTGCCTGGAGTCCCACATCCGTGCCGTCGATCCCAAAAAATACCGGAAGGGCAGATTCTGAATAATTCAACTTCTTGTAGGCATCAATGGCGCCCAGCGCCATATCGTCATTGTTGGCTAAAACAAGCTCTATCTTATTCTGGTACTGACTGATCAGCAATAACATCCTGTTCTGTGCCTGGGCACGATTCCAGTTCGCGATTCCATAGCTCAGTTTCTCCAGTTCAATGCCGTTGTTTTTCAAGGTATCCACCGCGTTTTCCGTGCGGATGATGGCATCCTGATGGCCGGGTTCTCCTTCCAGCACTACATACTGGATTCTGCCGTCCTTGTTGCGGTCTATGCGGCTGTCTGCCTGTATTACGTCTACTGCCAGTTCCCCCTGCATGACTCCGGACTGCTTTGCCTCTGCGCCCACATAATAAAGACCGTCCCACTGCATCAGATCCTCAGCAACGGGTTCCCTGTTAAAAAATATGATAGGCACATTATTATCCCTGGCAAGGTCAATGATCTCCGATGGGTCCGCCCGATCCACCAGGTTTACACAGAGGACATTACAGCCCGCGTCAATCAGTTCCTTCACCTGGTCATTCTGGGTCCTCTGTGAACCGGCGGCGTCCCTAAGTGTCACAGTGGTCTTAAACTCCTCACTTCCATAGTCACTGAGCTTTTCTTTAAAACAAGTGATCAGCTCATCCAGGAAGGTATCACTCTGATTATAGCAGATCACCCCCGCGTGAACCTTGTCAGACACAGCCAGCTGCTGCTCTTGGCAGGCACATAAGAGCTGTGTACTCATGCAGAAGATCAATCCTGCTGCCAATATGTTTTTTCCTCTCATACTATACCCCTGATTTCTTCCGGCCGCTTAAAGCGTACTCTACTGGCTCATTGTAAAAAGAACTTCCTGATTCTCTTTTGAAAACAGTGTATCCCTGCGGATCACCGTATAGGAAACAGTTCTGTTCTGCATTGTGTGAAAATAATCATCCAGACTTTCTGCCGTCTCGGTAAGACTTTGATATCCCACATTAAATTCATCGGGCACCACCAGGCATTCCGCAAAGCCTGTGTCCAGATAATAGACCGCCTCCGTGGAATTGCCGATTCCATACACCAGAGCTCCGTGCAGATTCTTGGCTGCAGAATATTTACCGGCTGTCCTCAGACTGTTGTCGTCCAGCGCAATGACAAAATCCACCCTCGAACGGAACTCCAGTGCATTTTCGTCTGTCTCCGAAAAGGAATCATATACAGACCAGCTTATCACAGCGCCTGTGTCTTTCAATCCAGCGAGAAATCCTTTCTCCCGGTTGGCTGCCGCTTCCGAATCAGCGGTCTCTGAGAGGATTCCCACTGTCTTACCTTCTATATTTCCGCTGTAATCTTTCAGCAGTTCCTCCGCCAGGGCCGTGCCCATGGCATAGTGGTCCGGCTCTGTGACCGGCAGGGCGGAGTCCTCTTTTTCCTTTGACGCTGTACACCCTGCCAGCATGACAGGAACTTTCTTTTCCACATCTCTTAACATGTTTTCCGTGTCAGCATCCGGAGCGGGCTGTACTATAATTGCATCTGCCCCGTTCTCAATCTCGCGTTCGATCAGGCTCTTTTCCTCCTCTGCAGTCAGTGTGCCCCCCGTGCTGACGACAAACATTTCTATTTTCCGGTCCTCCGCTGCCATTCTGAGCCCGTATTTGAATGCGGACCACTGGTTGTCATCAGAATTTTGGATGATCACGGAGACCTTGTCAAGATCCCTGCCGTTTTTCTCCTGAAGCATGACAAAGGCCAGTACAATCACCATTGCGGCCAGAACCGCTTCTATCAGAATAAACAATCTTTTGCTGTTTTTCATCTCTATTTACCCTGTGTTTTCCTGTCAATCATTTCTTCCCGACTGAAGATATAGCCCTTCTCCAGAATCCTGCTGTTTTCCTCCGTATAAGGAACCGCCGGCATACAGATGGAGACGGTGGTCCCCTCATCCGGTTCACTTTCAACGGTAAGGCCGTATTCTTTTCCAAAGAGAATCTGAATGCGGTTATTCACATTCACAAGGCCAACACCGGACCCGTGTTTATGTACCCGTTTGCTGTCCGTAAGGATAAGGCTCACCTCTTCCTCTGACATTCCGATTCCGTTGTCTGCCACCGAGAAAACAATATTTTCCCCTCTCATGGTTCCGGTCACCCTGATTTCTCCGCAGTCATCCATGCTGCTGACGCCATAGGCAATGGCATTTTCCAGAATCGGCTGTAGGATCAGCTTCACCGTACAATAGGAATATATGGAAGGATCCACGTCAAATGTAACGGAAAACGCGTTTTTATACCGGACCTTCTGGATATTCATATAGCTCTGGGCATGCTGCAGTTCATCTTTTACACTAATCACCGTGCGGCCCTTGGAAAGGCTGATCCGAAAGAGCCTTGCAAGCTGTGAGATCATAAATACAGCATCATCGTTCCGCTCCCCCTCCACCATCCACGTAATCGATTCCAGGGCATTGTATAAAAAGTGGGGATTGATCTGGCTCTGCAGAGCATCCAGCTCACTTTTTCTTCTTTCATTCTGTTCCAGCACAATTTTACGCATAAGGGTGTCAATCTGCTCATAGGACCGCTGTATGGAATCCCCCAGATGCCGGATTTCCAGGGAGCCTCCCGTATAAATCTCCGGCTTTTCCCCCGCCTCATATTCCATGACCGAGTTATTCAGTTTCAAAATAGGGCTGGAAATCCTGACAGACACAACGCGGTTGATGATCACAAGCATCATTGCCATCAAGAGCATGAGCACCATGATAAAATACCGGATATTGACCATTCCGTGTGTAAATGTGGAATAAGGGATCACTCCGACCAGCTTCCATCCGGTGTAGCTTATGGTGTTGACGATCACCTTGCGGTGTTCCCCCTCAAAGGTCTCGTCGTAGACACCGTCCTTGTATTTTGCGGCTGTTTTACTGTTCTCACTGCCGATTCCATCGCTGATCTGTATCTGCCGCATGTGATAGATAATTTCCCCGTTGCTGTCGCACAGATAATAATATTGTCCGTTGTTCAGGGTATTGATCTGTTTCATCATCCGGGAGATATTGGAATAATCCATATCCACAAGCAGGACGCCTAACTGGGAATCCCCCTTATTGGTCAGCTCAACCACACGGCTCAGAGAAATCACCCAGTAATACCGGAAGGTGCCGTCATCAAACAGGTTCTGGATATGGGGTGTGGAAAAATGCATATTTTCCATTTCCCCCATAGCACGTTTAAACCAGTCCTGCCTGGTCACATCCGGGTCCTCTTTCTGGGACGCAAGGGGTTCCGCTGCCATCAGGCTGCCGTAATTATTGTAAATGGCAATGCTGCGCAGGCTGTCTCTGTTCGCCTCATACAAAAGATTCATCCCTCTCTGGATATCCATATCCTGATTGGACAGATCATTTTCTTTTATAACGTTATAATAGACCGCGTCTGAAATCTGCCGCATACTGCCCAGGTAATCTTCCAGATTCTCTCCTGCCTGTTCCATCAGTTTCTGCGTGCTTTGTATGATCTCCTGCCGGGATAAAACGGAAAACCTGATGTACATCACGATCCCCAGGATCAGCATGATGGAAATAGATATAACGGAGATGGCAAACATGATCGTTGACTGTATGCCCCTGGGCTTCGCGCTTTTCAAACGTCCGAAAAACTTATTTTTCACTTTCTGTATGCTCCGTTCTGTACTTTGAAGGTGACACTCCAAACCGCCTCTTAAATACATAACTAAAATAGTTGGGATCTGTGTACCCCACACTCTTTGCTATGATATAACTTTTCTCATTTGTCTCGATCAGCAGGCGTGACGCCCGGTCCATCCGGTAATCCGTCAGACAGCCGATAAAGGAATTGCCGGTCTCTTTTTTAAAAATCGTAGAAAAATAGGAATTTGACACGCCCAGAACCTCACAGATATTGTCCAGTGAAAGTTCCTCATCCGAATAGTTGCTGCGGATATATTCCATGGCTCTGGATACAATGGATTTCGTGGACCTGCTTCTGGCACTGATCAATTTTTCACGGAAGGACAGGCTGAGATCAACGAGCCATTTCCGCAGCGCATCAGGCCCCAGATCAAGAAGGCTGCCATACAGTGTCCGCATATCCCCCGAAAAATCCTCCGGCGCAATATCATTATTTGCAGAAAATCGGTACAGAGCACTTACCAGTTCCATGATATCAATGTGGTGCTGCTGCAGGGATTTTGCAGGAAAAGAGATATGATCCAGATACTGATTGACTGCCCGGACAACATCATCGGCTGACTTTAAACGGATCATTTTAAACAGTTCAGACAGTTCCGCGTCGCTGGCGAAATCCGTTGTGCTCATCTCCTGGGGAGCGATCTCCTTCATATTGATCGCCCTGGAGGCACCATAGATCACCCGGTAGGAAACCGCCTCCCTGGCACCGCTGTAAGACTGGGGCAGATCCATGATATTTCTGCAGACCTGGCCGATTCCCACTGTGACCACAGCGCCGATGATACGATGTGCATATCTGCAGAACCTGTCACATTCATCGGTCAGTTCCGAGACTTCATATTCATTTTTAAGCTGTGCGATCAGGATGGTATTTCCCAGATAAGAAAAGCATTTTGCCTGCCACTTTTCGCCCAGACGTTCCCTGGCCTGGTTATGGACAGACGTGGACAGCAGCAAAGGATTCATATCCTTCGGCACCTGACTGGATGATGTATGTATGACAAGACAGCAGAAACATGGTCCCGGAAAAGAAATCTGATAATCTGTGAGATACTTCGGGATCTCATCTTCATGAATCCTTCCCTCCACCAGCGTGGAGTAAAAGTTCGCCTGCAGAAGAGGTAGGGACTCCATATAACATTTCTGCAGGATTTCCACATTTCGTTTTTCACTGATCTCCTGATCCAGTTTTATTTTGAGCTGGGTGAGCACATTGGTCAGTTCTATGGAATTGACCGGTTTCAGAATATACTCCTCCACCTCCAGGTGGACAGCCTCTTTCGCATATTCAAATTCATCAAATCCCGTGAAGATCAGGATTTTGGTTGCCGGATATTCTGTTTTAATGCGGTTGGACAGCTCCATGCCGTCCATGTAGGGCATTTTGATATCGGTCATCACCACATCGGGCTGGAATTCCTCCATCATTTCCAGGGCTTTCATGCCATTGTTGGCATATCCGATGACTGAGAAGCCCAGGCCTTCCCAGTTGATTTTTTTCATGATGACCTGGATCACTTCTTCCTCGTCATCTACCAAAAGCACTGCGTATGTATCCATATCTTTTGTCTCCATGTGCGTGTATATCCGCCTTGTATTGTAATAGTATAGCAAATCCAAAAATAAATGTAAACGTCAGCCTTTCCAAAATCGACCAAAAGGGTCAGAACAATCTCTGACCCTTTTGGCAAGTATATCTATTTATTTCTTCTGCACATATTTCAGACAGTCAAGTGTTACAGCCGCAATGATGATGATACCTTCAAATACAAACTGAAGGTTCGTATCAATACCGAGAATGGTAAGGGAATAGGTAAGCGCTGTGAAGATCATAACACCAACTACCACGCCTGAGATCTTACCGATACCACCGGTAAAGGATACACCGCCCACAACACAGGCTGCGATCGCATCCATCTCCCAGCCCTGACCATAGGCTGCAGAACCGGAGCCAACCATTCGTGCGCATTCAAGCCAGGAACCGAATCCGTAAAGAATACCTGCCAGAATGAAAGCCCCGACCGTTACACCGAATACGGAGATACCCGAAACTGCCGCTGCCTCCGGGTTGCCGCCCACTGCGTACAGGTTTTTGCCGAAGGTTGTCTTGTTCCAGATGAACCAAACAATTGCGATTGCTGCAACTGCCCAGATAATGATGGTGGGGAAACCGTTTAATTTAGGAATGATCATATTGGGTATCGTCGGCTCAATGGCACCGAAGGATACACCTTTAGTCGCGTATGTAACAAGTCCGAAGATGACCAGCATGTTCGCCATGGTCGATATAAACGGATGCATTTTAAATCTGGCTGTAAAAAAGCCTGCGATCGCTGTGAAGAAGGTACATAACACGATACACACCAACAGAGCCAGGATCACTCTCACACCAATAGGCATCCCTGTAAAATCAAACACATGTCCGAAAACCGCGCCTGTATTAATGCCCTGATGCATGATGATCGTTGCGGTTGTCATACCCATACCAACCATACGGCCAATGGACAGGTCCGTACCGGTAAGGAGGATCAGTCCGGCAACACCCAGCGCCAGGAACATCCTGGGGGAAGCCTGCTGAAGAATGTTCAATACATTGTTATAGGTAAGCAGAGGTACATTTTTTACCATAGGTGTGATCGCACACAGCATGATAAAGATCAGAATGATGGCAATATACAATCCGTTCTGCAGAAGAAAGGCTCTGCGGTTGAATGTATATTTATAATTTTCCCATTTCTGCGCTCTTGACTCCACAAAGGTGAATTTTGACATACGAAGCATATCAATCAGATGATATTTGTAGTTATATGCCATATGTCTTCTGTCTTTTACCTGCTGAAGGTCCTTTTCCAACTGCATTTTGGCGTCAAACAGCCGGTTCTTGTAAACATACTTTTCATCCTTTATCTCCTGATGATCCGTAAGTTTTGACATGATCTGCTGATGCTCTTTTTCCAGTTCCGCAATCCTTCTGCGGTGTTTTTCCTGGACGGCTGCTTTTTCCTGCTCACAGCTTTCTTTGACCGGCTGATAATAATCCCTGTCAAAATGCGTTTTGAGATATGCCTCCGCGTCGGAGATCAGTTTTGAAACCTCATCTTTATTTTTTGCCTCGACCGCCTTTGCCTTCTCCATCTCTGTCCGGATTTTGGCAATCTCGGCATCTTTCTCTTCTTTTGTAAAATTTCTGTCTCTCTTTATACTGTCGATTTTATTCTGAAGAGAGATCACTTTGTCTATTCCATCCACTCTGAAGCTGTCGATCTTTGCCTGAATCTTGCCGACATAATCCTCGATTGGCTGACGCAGCTGTATTTCCTGTTCAGCCGTAAGAATCTTACTGTTTCCTTTCGCCATATCCTTCCATCTCCCTCATTATAGGTATTTTGCGCTGAGTCTTAAAAGTTCTTCCTGATCTGTCTCTTTTGTGTTCACGATTCCGGAAAGGTGTCCGTTTGACATGACTCCAATGCGGTTCGTGATTCCCAGAATCTCGGGCATTTCAGAAGAGACAACAATGACGGTCTTTCCCTGTTTTGCCATGTTGATGATCAGCTCGTAAATCTCGTATTTTGCACCCACGTCAATTCCTCTCGTCGGCTCGTCCATCATGAAAATCTGGGGACCACGCTCCAGCCATTTTCCGAAAATGACCTTCTGCTGATTGCCGCCGGAGAGGCTTGAGATCATATCATCCGGGCCCATGCACTTGGTATGCATGATTTTGATCTCGTTTGCCGTTGCCTTGATCATTTTTGAATCGGAGAGTGCCACCCCCGACTTATACTGTTCCAGGTTGGCGATCGTAGTGTTAAACGTAAGGTCTCCTTTCAAAAAAAGGCCGTTTGCTTTCCGCTCCTCTGTTATCATGGCAAATCCATGTTCCATGGCTTCCTTGGCGCTGCTGAAATTCATCAGACGGTTATTAAAATAAACACGCCCGGCCGCCCTGGTGCGCACACCGAAGATGGTTTCCAGAAGCTCTGTCCTGCCTGCCCCAACCAGGCCGTACAACCCGAAAATCTCGCCTTCTCTTACGTCAAATGAAATATCCTGTAAATGAGGTTCAAACTTTGTGGACAAATGCTGAATGGACAGAATCACATCCTTTGGCGTATTGTCAACCGGCGGGAATCTGTTTTCAAGAGAACGTCCAACCATAGCTGCAATAAGTTCATTCATATCTGTGTCTTTGGAACTCTTTGTCATGACCAGATTACCGTCACGGAGTACGGATATCTCATCACAGATCTCAAAGATCTCATCCATTTTATGAGAGATATAGATCAGGGAGATTCCCTGCTCTTTTAACATTCTCATCATCTCAAAGAGCTTATCCACCTCCTGTACTGTCAGTGAGGATGTAGGCTCATCGAGAACGATCACTTTTGAGTTATAGGAAATTGCTTTTGCGATCTCACACATCTGTCTCTGTGATACAGACATATGACGCATGGACTGTGTGAGGTTTACGGTCATGCCCAGTTTTCTGAAAAGCTCTGAGGCTTCTTTTTTCATTCTGCCCTCGTCGATCACTCCCATGGAATTGGTGGGATAACGTCCGAGGAACAGGTTATCGATCACATTTCGTTCCAGACACTGGTTCAATTCCTGATGAACCATTGCGATACCGTTCTCAAGAGCATCTTTCGGTCCGGAAAAGCTCACTTCCCTGCCTTCAAGGAAGATATTGCCCTCATCCTTCTGATATGTACCGAAAAGACACTTCATCATTGTGGACTTACCAGCACCGTTCTCACCCATAAGCCCCATGACCGTTCCGCGCTTCACATCCAGGTTGATATGGTCCAGCACTCTGTTTCGGCCAAAGGACTTGCTCATACCGCGTATGGATAAGACGATATCATCTTTCTTATCTTCCATATATTTTTACTCCTGTATGATTTTTATAGTCATAAACAATAGAAAACATGCTTCGCAGGCTTTCTATTTTCGTAAATTATTAGGGAGAATTTCTTCTCCCTAATAGTCTGCATTTCAATGGATATTGTAACTACTCTTTTGCACGGTCAGCGCAGTAAATGCGCAGACCTGACTGAACAGTTAC
>ERZ507559.2-NODE-2-length-180166-cov-6.53811_pt1 | contig 180166 bp, 144 predicted proteins | sample MGYA00248640_ERZ507559 | MGnify/ENA primary metagenome ERZ507559 (study PRJEB26165, sample SAMN02676194) | human gut metagenome | isolation source: stool | host: Homo sapiens | place: USA | study: EMG produced TPA metagenomics assembly of the C.diff FMT (human gut... | reverse complement strand
CAGTTCGGTACTACAACCTCCGGGAAAATCCCTGCAAAAAGGCTGGCAGTATGGGGAAAAAGAAAAACCGAGAGATGATGTTCTGGACCAAGGAGCAGTATTTGAAATTTGCCGAAGTGATGATGGACAAGCCGCTGTCCTTCTATGCCTTTGAGATGCTTTACTGGTGCGGTATCCGAGAGGGAGAACTTCTGGCTTTGACCCCGGCAGATTTTGACTTTGAGAAACGCACTGTCACCATCAACAAATCCTATCAGCGGCTAAACGGACAGGATCTGATTACCATTCCAAAAACTGAAAAGAGTAATCGGATCATCACTATGCCGCAGTTTCTGTCAGAGGAAATTCAGGATTACCTCAAAATGCTCTATGGCATTGGCGCAAATGACCGAATGTTCACCGTCACCAAGAGTTATCTCCACCGGGAGATGGATAGAGGCTCCAAAGAGGCCGGAGTCCCGCGCATCCGAATCCATGATATTCGTCACAGCGCAGTTTCGCTTTTGATCGACATGGGGTTCTCCGCCACAGCCATCGCAGATCGGGTAGGACATGAGAGCATCGACATCACTTACAATTATGCACACCTGTTTCCGTCCAAACAAACGGAAATGGCAGATAAATTGAATATGGAAAGGAGCAATTAAAAATGTCAGCAAAAAATTTGGATAAGCACAACCGTTGGAGGAACAAGACCGTAGCCTTCCGGGTCTCCCCTGAGGAGGATGCCCAGATTGAAACAGCAGTCAAGCTCACCGGACTGACCAAGCAGGATTATATCATTCGTCGGCTGCTCTGCCGGGATGTGGTAGTACAGGGAAATCCAAGAGTCTATAAGGCACTGCGAGATCAGCTGGTTGCTGTGCTGGACGAGCTGCACCGGATTGAAGCCGGGCAAGGCGTAAATGAGGAACTATTGGACACCATCCAGATGATCACAACCATTATGAAAGGAATGCAGGAGGATATTGCCTATGATTGATGAAAAAAAGAAAATGACCACCCAGGACTCATCTGTTGGCGCAGACGATGGGCAGTCAATCTCTAAAAACTCTGACATTAGTATAACCACTTCCAAGGGAGAAATCAACGATGAAGTTATAAATCCTCAGGAAAGCCTGGAGGAAATGTACCGCAGGATACAGCGCATGAGCGACCCAACTTACCTGCACACTGTAACCCTAGACGAACTGATGGACAATGTGTTTGAGGTAAAGTCTGCAGTGATTGAAAACCTGCTCTATACCGGAGCATATATCCTTGCCGGAGCGCCCAAAATCGGCAAGTCCTTCCTGGTGGCACAGATCGCCCATCATGTCAGCACTGGGCAGGATTTGTGGGGCTACAAGGTTCATCAGGGAACAGTCCTCTATCTTGCTCTGGAAGATGACGAAAGCCGTTTGCAGCGCAGGATGTTTCGTATGTTCGGTGTGGAGGGGACAAGCTCTCTCCACTTTGCTACCAGTGCCAAGATGATTGGCAGCGGTTTGGATGAACAACTTGAAAAGTTTGTCCGGGAACACAGAGACACCAAATTGATTATCGTGGATACACTTCAAAAAGTCCGGGAGATGGTGAGCGATAACTACAGTTATTCCAGCGACTATGAGGTGATTGGAAAACTGAAACAATTTGCAGACCGGCATGGAGTTTGCATCCTGATCGTTCACCACACCAGAAAGCAGCCTGCGGGAGATAGCTTTGAGAAGATTTCCGGCACCACCGGACTGTCTGGCTGTGCAGATGGGGCACTCATTATGCAGAAAGAAAAACGAACTGACGGAAAGGCCACACTGGAAATCAGCGGACGGGATCAGCCGGATCAGCGGCTGTATTTAAGTAAAGATCAGGAGCGTTTGGTATGGCTCCTTGACCATGCGGAGAATGAGCTTTGGAAGCAACCTCCGGATCCGGTGCTGGAAGCGGTAGCGAAAATCGTATCTGACAAGAACCGCGAATGGGAAGGCAGCCCAACAGAGCTTTCTGAAGCCCTCCAGTTGAATATGGCAGTAAACCGTCTTACTAAGCATCTGAATGTAAATGCCAGCCGCCTGCTGGAAGAATATCAGGTGAAATACGAAAACAAAACAAAGCACTCAGGACGGCGCATCCGGCTGACCTACATGGTAATAGAAGCACCTATGGTTGAAGTAATCAAGTAAAGCGCGACGCTTGCAACGGTCGCGACGGTGTTTTGAGGAGTACTCCCAGCACCGTTGCGACCGTCGCCACCGTTGCGGGAAAGAAGATATGAGGTGGTGTTTCGCCACCCCATCTTTTCAGGTGATCCCTATTTTAGGGCGTACCATGTAATCATTAAGGGGTAGCCCTCATGACTTGAAACCGGGGCACAGGGTGCAAAGTAAAAGCGAACGATAGGAAAACATTTTGCCCACCCATATAGCGAGGGTTACTGTGTTCCGCGGCAGCCATAAGGCAGTAAGGGTGGAACGATTTGTTCCAGGGCATCTGAAAGGAGACGGCGTTTTGGCGTACCCTTTCAAAGCGTTCGCAGAACGCGCAGCCACAGAATGAAATTCTGTGTTCAAAGGGGCTTGGGGGCTCTGCCCTCAACAAGCAGACGGCAGGAAATGTGAGTGTGTATTAACACACGCATTGCTTGCCGGATTTGTGTGTGGCTATCCACACGCATTGCTTGCCACAATAATCCCGAAAACTTCTTTTCTGCCTGTTTCTATGTTAGCTAGCTCAATAATTGTTGATTTTTCTCAGATTTAGACTATTGGGGTTATGGCTCGATAGTATATGTATTTCTGTTTCTGAACAGATATCTGAACGCATGCGCCGAGCAGAAACAATGTGACTGATTCCTGTATCCAACCATCTAATGATTACATTATTAAATCTCATAGAGGTTAAATCTGAATTGGCGATTGAAATAATCACGAATTCGTGATAATATATTATTGCAAATTTCATCATAGGAGGTGTAGTATGGCGATTTGTTACGACAAACTTTTTCACCTAATGATAGACCGAAAAATTTCTAATGTTCAATTAAAAAATATGGCAGGGATTAGTGCTAATGTAATTACTCGCCTTAAACGTGAGGAATATGTATCAATCGAAAGTATTGAAAAAATTTGTTTGGCGTTAAACTGTGGTGTGGATGATGTTTTAGAGTTTAAGCTTAATGAAAAATGAGAGGATAAGAATAATGAAACCTGTTTTAACAATTCGAGATTTAATTTTAGAGGCGGAAGCATTTTGTGAACGACTTTCTGAGGAGAACCACACCGAACTCATCGGTGTAACTGATGGAAAGGCTGTTGGTACATATGTAGAGCACAGATTTCAAACCTATTTGGATAGAATGTATGATGTTGAAATTGGTAGTAGCGCAAAGGGAATTGATCTTCCTGGAGAAGATATCCTGACTGATATCAAGGTCACATCTATCACTCAACCTCAGTCAAGCTGTCCATTTAGGAATGCTCGCCAGAAGATTTTTGGGTTAGGCTATAACTTATTGGTGTTTGTTTATGATAAACATGATACACCCAATTCTTGCACGCTTACCTTTACTCACTGCACCTTTATTGACAAATGTAGAACTGCTGACTATACGATCACTTGCAGATTGCGTGAAATGCTACATGATGGAGCGTATAAAGAAGACATCATTGGATTTTTACAAGATAGAAATGTCCCAGGCGATGAAATTGTATACGACGACTTAGCTGAAGAAATTCTTGATCACGAACCGATGCAAGGTTATTTAACCATCAGTAATGCGTTACAATGGAGATTGCAATACCGCAGAGTTATTATGCTAAACAATAGTGTTGATGGAGTTATAAACTATGAGTGGTAAAAGAGAGTTTGGAGACTACCAAACTCCCATCGATTTTGCAGAAAAGGTATGTTTATATCTCAAAGAGAAAAAAGGCATTGCCCCAACAGCTATATTGGAACCCACATGTGGAATTGGAAATTTTCTGAAGAGTAGTTTGGTTTTTGGAGCAGGCGAGATTGTCGGAATCGAGATTAATCCCGAGTATTGTGCTCTTTGTCGAGAGAATGTTACCGATGAAAGAATACGAGTTTTAAACGAGAACTTTTTTGGAACCGATACAAGAAGCCTGTTTCAGAATTCCCAAAATTGTCTTGTTATAGGAAATCCTCCATGGGTTACTAATAGCACATTATCTTCAATGGAATCTACCAATCTGCCACAAAAGAAGAATTTCAAAGGTCTGAAAGGCATTGACGCAATCACAGGTTCAAGCAATTTCGACATTTGCGAGTATATCATTTTACAATTGATTGATGAGTATAGAGATACAGATACGACATTAGCTATGCTTTGTAAAACAGCGGTTGCACGGAATGTGTTTGTTGAGCTGAAAAGAAACAAAATTGGTTTTTATGAATGTGAAGTTGTTGAGTTTGATGCATCCAAAGTTTTTAATATTAGTGCAAGTGCCTGCTTACTCATTATAGCATTGGGTAAGACTAAAAACTCACCAGATATTTGCAATGTACGTAACTTTGATGATGTTGACCATGTAATTTCAAATTTCGGTTATAAGGATGGTCAACTCTACAGCGACACATCTTTTTCGCCTTATAATTTTGATGGAACAAGTTGCTTTGAATGGCGGCAAGGTGTAAAGCATGATTGCTCTAAAGTTATGGAACTTACATGGAATGAAGAATCGTTTGTAAACGGGAGAAAAGAACTGGTAGATATTGAAAAGAATATTGTATACCCTTTGATTAAGAGTAGCATGTTCAAGAAACCAATAATCAACTCGTTTAAAAAATATGTGATTGTTACGCAGAGAAAAGCAAAAGAGCCTACGGATCATCTACAGTTGGACGTTCCGAAGACATGGGCATATTTACAGCAACACTTAGAAGATTTCCAAAAACGAAAAAGTTCTATATATGCTCATGCACCTGAGTTTTCTATGTTTGGTGTAGGTGATTATTCTTACTCTCCCTATAAGGTAGGTGTAAGTGGATTTTATAAGCAGCCGTTGTTTTCTGTACTGTATTCGGATGATGGGATTCCGGTCATGACTGATGATACAAGTTATTTTATCTGCTTTGACCATTATGATACAGCTTATGTGGCAATGTTGCTTCTAAATAGTGCTCCTGTACAAGCTTTTTTGAAGAGCATTGCGTTTTTGGATGCAAAGCGTCCCTATACAAAGAAAATTCTTGCACGGTTGGATTTCAAAAAAATGATTGATACACTCACGATTGCAAATTTGCAACTTACGGAAGAACAATTAAACCTTGATTCGTATGTCACAGAGGCAATGTACAGAGCATTTCAAGAACTCGTTCATTAACAGAATGAGATAAATATATTGCTATGTTTTCTTTAATATAGCGGAAAGGAAAAAATATGATTTTAGACAGTTTTCGAGTTACAGAATTCCGTTCTGTTCAAGATAGCGGCTGGATTGATGCTGAGCAAATCACAGCATTGATTGGAACTAACGAGTCGGGTAAAACAAATATTTTACTTCCATTATGGAAATTGAATCCGGCGAACGAAGGTAAGATTGATCTAAAGGATGATCTACCAAGGGACAAGTACCATCTTTACAGAGCAGCAGAAAAGAAGCCAGTATTCATCTATGCTAAATATCGGTTGTTAGACCAAGAGCAGCAAGACTTGTCTAAACTAAGTGGACATACTACAGATGAATTTGTAGAGATTATTGTATCAAAGGACTTTGACGGAAACTTATTTTGGGAGTTCCCTTTAGAACAAGCAGCCAATCCTAATGCTGAGGAAGAAGCCAAAAATGTGTTGCAGAAATGTAAAGACACACTAATTGCAGCATCGGAGTCAACTGCCAAAGCGGAAAATGAACGTCGAGAAAAAGCCAAAGATATATTGGACGGGGCATTGAAGCAACTCAATAGTAATAGCGATATCATAACGGAGTTAAAGGACATTGTAACAGAGCTCAAATCTTTTGAAGAGGATGTAAAAAGTTCTGTCGCTTGCAGCGTTATTGATGATGCGTTGCATTGCATTTCTACTCTCCTTGAAAAGGCATCCATGCCAACGCTTGCTGAAACCAAGAAAGTTCTCGATTATCTTAAGGCAAATATGCCTAAGTATGTGTACTATTCAAACTATGGAAATTTGGATTCACAGATTTATTTGCCTCAAGTCGTTCAGAATATTGGAAGGACGGATTTAGGCGCAAAAGAAGCTGCTAAAGCTCGTACATTAAAAACTTTATTCAAATTTGTCAAGCTTGATCCTCAGGAAATAACCGATTTGGGATCTGAAAGCTCCGGAAGTCTTAATTCAGAAGAAATTGAGCGTATTGCTAGTAAAAAAGAAGAACGTGAGATTTTATTAGCTTCCGCTTCAACGGCCTTTACAAAATCATTTAATGAGTGGTGGAAACAAGGAAACTATACCTTTGAATTCCAAGCAGATGGAGGTTTCTTTAGAATTTGGGTTTCTGATTCTATCAGACCGGAAAGAATCGAGCTGGAATCCAGAAGTACGGGCTTGCAATGGTTTTTCAGCTTTTATCTTGTGTTTTTGGTTGAGAGTGAGCAGCATCATCAGAATGCGGTACTTCTTTTGGATGAACCAGGAGTAACACTTCATCCGTTGGCCCAGAAAGATCTGTTCGTTTTCTTTGAAAACTTAGCAACGAATAACCAAATGTTATATACTACACATTCGCCGTTCATGGTGGATTCAAATCATCTGGAAAGAGTGCGATCTGTATATATTGATGCAGAAGGAAAAACGGTTGTTAGTCCTGATCTACGTGCATCAGAGCGACTAAAAGGAAAAAATCAACCACAATCAATTTATCCGGCTCATGCAGCTTTAGGATTATCCGTATCTGATACATTGCTTGTAAATTGCAATCCAGTATTAGTAGAAGGAGAGTCTGATCAGGTCTACCTTTCTGCGCTAAAAAATCTGTTAATTTCAAAAGGAAGTATTTCACCACTTAAGGAGATTGTATTTATTCCTACCGGTGGTGTCAAAGGTATAAAAGCAACTTCCGCAATTTTATCTGGGACAACTTCATCAAAACCGCCTGTTTTAATTGATGGTGATAAGCCGGGTATTAAAATGGCTACAGAGCTAAAATCAGATTTTTATGCGGCTGATAAAGATAAGATAATCAATATTTCTGACTATACACCATTGGAAAATGGTGAAATTGAAGATATTTTTCCGAAAGAAAAACTTGCTCGAGTTATAGCTAAATTCTTACCACGCCCTGAGGAAGTCGATGAAGATTTCGATGACATTGTAGTTGAAGATAAGCCTGTGTGTGATCAAATTGAAGAATTTGCCAAAAAGCATGAGATTACTTTGGAACAGGGTTGGAAGGTTAGACTTGCGGTTACTGTAAAAAGAGATATCCTTAAAGGAACGGATAAAGTAATCAGTATAGATGACCCCGAATACGAAAGAGTAGTCGAACTATTTAAGAAGCTTTGATTGAACATCGAGAACGAAGGTGTATATATAGGGGACAGTAATTTGGCAACACCATGGCAACAAAAAATCAGATAGCCTCTACTATCTGAATAATGGAAAGAATACCAATACTCTGAGCTAAATCTCATAAGCAAATCTGTTTAGAAAACATCTAACAGGAGCGAGTTCGAATAGTAAACAGAAAGCCGTGAGGCCGCATAAACAGCGGGTTTCACGGCTTTAACTATAGGTCGTGGTACTATTTTGGTACTATTATAATAATCAGAATATTTAGTGCTTTATTTTGCGAATAAAGAAATCATTTTTTATTGTATCATTTTTATAAGTATTATAGAGATTAGTATCAAGAGGCCAGAGCGTTTGTTCTTAAAGGAACAGGCGCTTTTTTAGTAGATATTTAGGGAGAGGTTTTGGATGGAAGGAATAAACAGCAGTTAAATCATACGATATCAATACTTTACATACAAACTATAATACTTTATTATAAGTTGTATGAAAGTAAGGTGATGAAATGACAAAGAAATGTTGGAACAGCTCTCAAAAGAAAAGGATCCTGAGGACAGCAGATGCTCAGACATTAGAAATTTCCAGGCCCTACTTTTTAGAATTTATCCAAAAGCACGGGTATGAAAAGATGGCCCACGGCATCTATCTGTCCCCGGATGCCTGGGAGGATGGGATGTATATCCTGCAGTCCAGATGTCCGCATGTTGTTTTTTTCCACGAGTCTGCTCTATACCTTTTGGGGCTGACAGACCGGGAACCTATGCAGCATACGGTGACGATGAAAAGCGGCTATAAAACGACAAATCTAAAGGGGATTTAAGGCCTGCAGACGGAAATGTGACCTTTGAGAATCACAAGACACACTTTGATAAAGTGTTCCTACAACAGTACGGTGATCAATGTGATCAAATAAAAGGAGTAAAAATAGGCCCAATACTTCAGAAGAGAGAAGTGTTGGGCCTATCATGTAATATGATTTTCCGAATGCTTTCTACTTTACCTATCACTTTTAAGCCCTTCCAGCTTTCTTTCCCCGTAAGATAATCAATCTCTCTCTTAACCATGCCATGGAATGTGGGGAATATACAATGTCCAGGTAGATTCCTTAACTTTCCGTAAATTTTTTTGCAAATTGGTATTTTTTCTTCTATACTTAAATCACATAGTCTCCTATAATTAAATGTAACTGATCAGTGCCCTCACAGATACAGGCAAAAATCCATGCAAAATCGCCTTTGGCGATGGGATTTTTGCTTGGCTGCTAAACGCTTTCTTACGGTCAGCGCAGTAAATGCGCAGACCTATTGAATAGTTACAATTAAATTACAAATTGATGGAGGTACTATGGATGATGGAGATAAATAAGGACCAATGGTGGAAAAAGGCTGTGATATACCAGGTGTATCCACGGAGTTTTCAGGACAGTAACGGTGACGGGATTGGGGATATTAATGGGATTATAGAGCGGCTGGGATACCTGGAGGATTTAGGGATTGATGCTATATGGCTGTCTCCTGTGTATCAGTCGCCGCAGGATGACAATGGATATGATATTTCCGACTACCAGGATATTGATCCTATGTTTGGGACCCTTGATGATATGGAGAGGTTGATTAAGGAGGCGAAAAATCATCATATCCGGATTATTATGGACCTGGTTTTGAACCATACGTCGGATGAGCATCGGTGGTTTTTGGAGGCGAAAAAAAGTAAAACAAATCCCTACCACGATTATTATGTGTGGAGGGATGGTGTGGAGGGCACGCCGCCCAACGATATGACTGCCTGCTTCGGCGGCTCTGCATGGGAGTGGGTACCGGAAGTACAGCAGTATTATTTCCACCAGTTTTCAGTCAAGCAGCCGGATTTAAACTGGGACAATCCCAAGGTGCGCCGGGAAATATATGATATGATTTACTGGTGGATGGAAAAGGGCGTGGGTGGATTTCGGCTGGATGTGATTGACCAGATTGCCAAGGAGCCGGATAAAAAGATTACCAATAATGGTCCCCGCCTGCACGAGTATCTTCGTGAAATGAGCCGGGAAACGTTCCAGAAGGGTGATTTGATCACAGTGGGCGAAGCCTGGGGAGCGACCACAGAAAACGCTAAGCAGTTCAGTAATCCGGACGGCAGCGAGCTTTCTATGGTGTTCCAGTTTGAGCACATTGGTCTGGACCAGCAGGAGGGGAAAGAGAAATGGGATTTGGCCCCGCTGCCGTTTTTGAAGCTGAAGGAAATATGGAACCGCTGGCAGACAGAGCTTAACCGCTTCGGCTGGAACAGCCTTTTTTGGAACAACCATGATTTGCCCCGAATTGTGTCACGGTGGGGAAATGATAAGGAATACAGGGCAGAGTCTGCAAAGATGCTGGCAACGCTTCTGCATGGTATGCAGGGCACGCCGTACATCTACCAGGGCGAGGAGCTGGGCATGACAAATGTGCAGTATGCCATTGAAGATTACCGGGATATTGAAATCCGCAATATGTATCAGGAGCGCTTAGCCAAAGGTTATGAGGAGGCCGACATTATGCGTTCCATCCATGCCAAGGGCCGGGATAATGCCAGGACGCCAATGCAGTGGGATGACACAGAAAACGCGGGCTTTACCCAAGGTATTCCCTGGATAAAGGTTAACCCAAACTACAGGGAAATCAATGCAGAATCCCAGGTAAACGATCCTTGTTCCATATACAATTATTATAAAAAGCTGGTGGGTCTGCGCAAGGAATATGACGTCTTTGCTGAGGGAAGTTTTCAAATGCTTTTACAAGACGACGAGGATATTTTTGCGTATTTAAGGCAGGGAGAAACAGAGAACCTTCTGGTTATCTGTAATTTCTACGATAAGACCTTGAAGTGCCCCCTGCAGGAGAGCTGGGGTGAAGGTACACTGTTGATCTGTAATTATGAGGATAGGAGTGATATGTCTGTTCTCCGGCCATATGAGGCCAGAATATATCTCCTTCAAAGATAAAATATTAAAGGCTGGTGCGCTGGGGAGGAAATTGGTATGTACCGTTTGATGATTGCAGATGATGAGGATGACGAGCGCATGGGAATAAAATTCCTCATGAAAAAGTGTGGCTTCGGCTTTGACATCACAGAGGCCGCAGACGGCAGGGAGGCGTTGGAAAAGCTGAAGGAAAGTGCTGTGGATATTCTTTTTACAGATGTCAAGATGCCCTTTATGAACGGCCTGGAGCTGTCTGCTAAGGCCAGGGAATTAATCCCTGAGATACAGATTATATTTTTCAGCGGATATGATGATTTTGATTATGTGAAGCAGGCGTTGTCCCTGCAGGCAGTGGACTACATATTAAAACCAGTGAATCCTGAAGAGTTTGAAAAGACTATCCGGCTGGTGGTGGAGAGGATGGAGCAGAAAAATGCTCTTTTGCAGCAGAACCAGCAGGCGCAAAAGTCATATATATTGTCCAGACTGTTAAATAAAATGCCTTATGATAAGCTGAAAGGCAAATATCTCGATAAGGATTTGGCATTTCTGGAGAAATATACAAGGATGATTCTCATGGAGTTTGAGGATGAATTTTTCGGAAACAGGGCAGAGGATATCTATGAATTGCAGGATAAAATAAGGGAGCAGCACAAGTTGCCCTTTGACATGATTGACCTGAATCCTTCCCAGGGTATCCTTCTATTAAAAGGGGGTGAGTATACAGAGAAAGAATACAGGCAGCTGGCGCAGTGTATTCACCTGTTGGTAGAGAAAGAATACCAGGAGCAGTGTTATTTTTCCGTCAGTCCCCCGCTTCTTAAGCCACAGGATATCGGAGTGGTGTATGCACAGGCGGAAGGGTATCTGGAGGACCGCTTTTTCTACAAAGGAATCTATGTATATCCGGTTGATGAGAACAAAAGGGAAGTGGAAGCCAATTCAGAAAAAGAAGAGCAGTTCCTTCGGGAAATTGAGCGGGATGTGAAGTGTAAAGACGGGTACAGCCTTCGTAAAAATGTGGAGCAGCTCATCGAAAAGTGCAGGAATAACAGCTTTCAATCTTACATTTATACACGGTTTATCTGTGCCAATTTACTGAAAATACTTTTTCTGGGACTGCCTGGTGAGGACGAGCAGCTTATCGCAAATGTGGAGCAGCTATATACGTATAGCAGCTTCCAGGATATAGAGTTTCTCCTTGAGCAGGTATTAAAAAAGCTGGAGGAAAAAATGACGGTTGAGGAGTCACCTAATCATGTGATATCCATCGTGGAACAGTATATCCGTCGTCATTATATGGAAGGTTTGAGCCTGGATATTCTGGCAGATAAGGTGTATTTAACACCTCATTATCTCAGCAGCATATTCAGCCAGGAAAAGGGGATCGGCATTAACCGGTACATCAAAAACGTGCGAATGGAGAAGGCCAGGGAACTGCTGTTGGGCACCAATATGAAGATCAGTGATATCTGCAGGATGGTGGGATATTCCAACCTCTCCTATTTCTGCAAGGCTTTCCGCAACGAATATGGTATCACACCTGAAAAATACAGAGAACATTAAGGAAATCAAGTGGCATGAAGAAGCTAAAGCAGTGGTATAAAAATTTGAAATTCCGCAAAAAGGTATTGCTGGGATATATGGCCGTGAGCTTGATTCCGGTGATTATTTTGGGTGTTTTTTCTTATGTACAGGTGCGGAATCTCCTGCTTGCCCGTGAGGAGCAGGTTTTGGAGGAAACTTTACAGCAGAACGTGACAGCATTGGATGGAAGCCTGACTTCATACAAATATTTCATGGACAGCCTGGTCTGGAATTCTAATCTGGAGCAGGCTCTTGCCGCGCGGTATGATACGAATTTCCAGATGTTTCTGGCATATCGGGATGTGATTGACCCAATGCTTTCCAACATCCGAAATCTGAACCCCGCTGTTGAAAGAGTGACCATATACAGCTCCAATGCAACCATATATTCTCACGGAGAGAGCCTGAGGCCCCTGAATGAGATTGGTATTTCCACAGAGGAATTGAAGGACAGTAAGATACATTGGTATTATAAAGACAATAAGCTGGAGCTGTACTGTAAAATTTATTCTGAGAAGAAGTCAGAGCAGAATATCATTTATATGGAGATAAGCGACAGGCAGACCTTTGCCAATCTGAAAACACTTTTTGAAGAGGATTTCGGCGTCTTGATCACAGATACAAATGACAATCCAGTGTTCTCTTACCTTGCGGGGCAGGGAGAGCAAATTGCTGCCGTGAGCAAGAAGGAAGTCCTCCGGTCTGGCCGCTGCGTGGTGAAGGAGGACCGGATCGGCGTGTGTGAATGGGGAATCCTCCTGTACAGGCCGGTGGGCGCGGTTTCTGCGGCAGCGAAGGGCATTACGGTTTTAGTGCTGCTGGTGATCATAATCTGTATGGTCCTTATTATTTTAGCCAGTTCTATCCTTTCCAAGAGCGTAGTGAAGCCATTGGGAGAGCTGATGCACAATGTGGAACAGGTGGAGGACGGCCATCTGGCAGTGGACATTAAGGCGGAATCTTCCGACGAAATTGGCCGCCTGATTCATAGCTTCCGCAAAATGGTGGAGCGTCTGAATTATATGGTAAACGAGGTTTACCAGAGTAAGATAACCCAGCAGGAATATGAGATGAAAGCTCTCCAGGCTCAGATCAATCCTCACTTTTTGTATAACAGTCTGTCTTTGATTAACTGGAAGGCAATCATGGCAGAGCAGGAGGAAATCAGCGAGATGGCACAGCTTCTTTCCACTTTTTACAGAACCACCCTGAACAAGGGGAAAAATGTTATTACGGTAAAGGGAGAATGGGATAATACCTGCTCCTATATCAGGATTCAAAGGATGATGCATTCCGGAAAATTTGAGGCGGAGATGGAGATGGAAGAATCTATCCTGGAGTATGAGATGCTCAATCTTCTGCTGCAGCCTCTTGTGGAAAATGCTATTATTCATGGCTTGGACCACAAGGAAACGGAAGGGCCGAAGCAGCTTCTCGTGAGAGGGCGCAGGGAGGAAAATACTCTTGTTTTTGAGGTGACTGACAATGGATGCGGGATACCAGAAGAGGTTTTGCCCTATATTCTCACATCCAAGACCAGCGGCTATGGCGTGCAGAATGTGCATCACCGCATACAGCTTTATTATGGAGAGCAATTTGGGCTGGTATATAAAAGTGAACAGAATAAAGGAACCACGGTTCTGCTGACCATTCCCATCGTAAATGCGGGATAAGAATAAAAGGGAGATACTTCTTTAAGAGAAGGTCTCCCTTTTACGATGGCGGAAATTCCCCTGAAAGCTCTGCCTTATAATTCAGGGAAAATGTATTGTAAAACGGTAATTTGTGTCGTTTACGAAAACGGGGAAGGTACCATATAATAGGGGTATAGCAAGGAACGGCCGTTATAAAAAGCAACAAAACATTATTGTCTGCGGCGGCAGACAGCATTATAGATAAAAGGAAAAATCAGGAGGGCAACATGAAGAAAAAGAACAGGTTCAGAAAAATAATCAGTATATCAATGGCAGCAGCTATGACAATGTCCCTGGCAGCATGCGGAGAAAATACAGAGGATAAACAGGATGCGGTAAAATCCGCTGACGGCGCTCTTGGAGCCTATGAGGAGACCGTTTCCTGCACTGTGGGCAGAAGCACCATTGCCAACCCCAAGTTTCCCGACGGCGATACCTATGAGGACAATGCCTACACAAGATATCTGAAGGAGCGTCTTAATGTGGAGATAAAGGATGAGTTCGAGGCAAACGGCGAGGATTATGACAGACAGGTTTCTCTGGCAATCGCGTCCGGAGAGCTGCCGGATATGATGCGGGTTGGCTCAAAGGATATCCTGGATGAGCTGGTAGAAAACGATCTGGTAGAGGATTTAAGCAGTGTATATGAGGAATATGCCAGCGACGGCATCAAGAAAATCTATGACTCCTATGACGGCAGATGCTTAGAAACCGCAACCTATGACGGAAAACTCATGGCAATGCCGGGAACCAATCTCGACAGCGCGCCATGTGAAGTATTTATCCGTCAGGACTGGCTGGACGAGCTGGGAATGGACATTGATCCGGACGGCGACAAATGCCTTACCGTGGATGAACTTGGAGAGGCAGCTAAGGCTTTTATTGAAAAAGATCCGGGCGGTACCGGAAATCCGGTGGGACTGGCATTCGTGCCGAACCTGACAGCGGGAGATTACAGCGGCAGCGGCCATACCATGAATGCCATTGCGTCAGCCTATGAGGCATTTCCAGGAAGCTGGCTGATGGACCAGGACGGGAAGGTATATAACAGCTCCACTTCAGAGGGGATGAAGCAGTCACTGGAAAAGATGGCAGAATGGTTCCAGGAGGGAATTGTGGACCCGCAGTTTGGAACAAGGACCTGGGATGATATTACCGCACTGCTCACTAACGGACAGCTTGGTATTGCCTTTGGCCCATGGCATATACCGGACTGGCTTCTGAACAATGTGCGCAGCATGGACCCGGATGCAGATTTTTCTGTAATGACAATCTGTGATGAAAACGGAAAAGTGAATGTCACCCACAGTAATGCAAACTCCGGATACATGGTAGTAAGAAAGGGATATTCCAATCCTGAGGTTCTGGTAAAAATGGCAAACCTGTTTTTTGATGATATCGTGAATAACAAAAACCTGGAAGCGGAAGCGCCTGAGGTCAGTGAATATGTAAAAACAGTAGACAATACAGCAAGGCCATTTCAGGTAGAAATCAACTCCTACACATCTCTGCTGGATGATTATGCGGACATCAAGAACTGCGTCAACGGCGAGATTACCATGGATGAGGTACGTACAGCAGAATCCAAGACAATCGTAGAATCAGTGAACCGATATCTCAAGGAGCCTGAAAAAGCAGACGTGACGGATTGGGCAAAATATACCTCCAGGATGGGCGGTATCGAATTGATTGAAAGCCTGACAGAAAAAGAGCAGTTTGAATGGTTTTCTCCCGTTTTCTTTGATATAACCGAGACTATGAAGACCAATAGTGCAGATTTGGATAAGCTTCAGGAGGAAACCTTCGTGGCAATCGTCACGGGCGCCAAATCCATTGATGAATTTGACAGCTTTGTCACAGAGTGGAAAGAGCGGGGCGGCGAGCAGATTATAAAAGAAATCGAGGAAATCGTCGGCAGTAAATAGAACAGGAAGGAAATGTATGAAGTACGTAATTACAGATGCACCCCAGGATTTACAACATTCTGTTGTTTATGAGATTGCCACAAAGAATTTCACATCACCAAACGGGCCGGAATCAGGAACATTTTTATCCCTGGAAGAGAAAATCCCTTATCTCAAGGAACTGGGAATCAATGTGGTCTGGCTTACCGGGCACCAGCTATGCAGAGAATATCACTTCTATAATATATGGACGGAATACGCCTGCATACGGCCTGACAGGCTGGACCCAAGCCTTGGCACAGAAGAGGATTTCAAACACATGGTGGAATGCTTCCACAGGCACGGTATAAAGGTTATCCTGGATGTGATCACCCACGGCGTCATGAAGGACAGCCCGCTGGTGGAGGAACATCCGGAATGGTTTTCTGGAGAATCCTGGGGAATGAAAGATTACGACTGGTACGGAGGCCATCGGGATTTGGACGAGTGGTGGGTAAACACCTGGCTTAGGTATGTCCGGGAATTTGGAATTGATGGCTTTCGCCTGGACGTGGCCCATTACCGGAACGACCTGTGGGCACTGATACGCAGAAAAGCCGCTGAGGCGGGGAAGCACATTATGGTCATAGCGGAATCTGGCCCGGCCATAAAAGGGGTCACGGACATTCTCCAGCACGGGGAAGTGGTTTCTCATAATTACGGCCTTAACCGTTCCAGCAGGATTCTCCACGATGCGGCGGGATATATAAAGGACCGGCAGCTTAGGACCGGAGAACGGTACGAGATAAAAATTTTCTACGAGGACGGTGCCATCCAGGACAGCGGGGAAAACACCTGGTTTCAGGGACAGAAGGTACCCGAGGTTATCTGGGAAGGAGCAGTTACAAGAGTGGAGGAATGCGGACCGTCAGGTGCTGCTTATCAGATACAGATGGGAAAATTGCGGGTTGAGAATATATATGGAGAAAAACAGATCCGCAATATCCAGGTGCGCGACAAACAGGGACAGATATGGAACAGCAGGCTTGCGGATGCTTTTGAGGTAGACTACAGGGTTAGATACCAGAGGAAAAGAAACGGGCTGCTTATAGAGTTTCCGCTGCGTATACAGGACGGGCAGCTCATGTCCATCCAGCTTAGCTGCCATGATAACGGATGGGACGGTTTTCCCCAGGGAGAGAATCCCTATGGCGCGCAGGGCAGCCGTTATCTGGCAGGCTACACCACACTGCTTGCTCCGGGAGTGCCGATATTCATGTCCGGGGAGGAATTTAATGCGGATTACAGGCCGCTTCCCGGACTGTCCCCCAAGCTTTTCGGAGGAGAAGCTTTTGGCAAGGGCAGGTGGCTGTATGGGAGCTGGCTTGATTGGACCCAGTTGGAGAGGCCGGAAAAGGCCAATATGCTGGAGGATGTGAAATGCATGATCAGCATCAGAAAAACATATTCCAGCCTTATACACGCCTATAAAATGGGAGCGCAAAATAAGAATTTCGGAACCGCAGCCTATGAAAGCCAGGCAGAGCTTCCTGTGCCGTATTTTTATAAGAAGGAGAGCACAGTCCTTGTAATCTGCGCGAACCCGGATACACACAGGGATATGTCGGTTTCACTTAAACTGCTGGATATTTTGGGTGCCGGAACAAGCTGGGAGGCTAGTGCCTTATTCGGCGCCCTTCCAGGGGAACATGAAACAATCATCAGGACAGCAGAAGAAATGTGCAATCTGTGCTGGAACATAAAAAAAGATAAGAGCACGCAGGGCGGTCTGCTTGTTCTGAAATTTGAGAAAGTGTGATAACAGCGCCGGGATATGCGCAGTATACGGCTTTCAAATAGTTGTTTTGCAGAAATTGATGGAAAGCAGGGGGTAATGATGAAAGAAAAAGCTACGGTAAAAAAGCGGCAGGTCCGCTCCCAGACAATGTACCATCTTATGATGGTGCCGGGGATGATTTTTGTATTAATTTTCTGTTATGTTCCAATGTGTGGAATTGTTATGGCATTTCAGAATTATGTCCCGGCTAAAGGGATATTTAGCTCAGAGTTTGTGGGTCTGAAGCATTTCAAATATATGTTTTCCCTCCCGGATATCGGTCAGATTGTGACAAATACCATGGTGATTGCCATTGGGAAAATCATATTGGGAACTATTATGGCCATTGCCTTTGCCATTTTGCTCAATGAGATACGGGTTAAGTTTTTTAAAAAGACAGTACAGACCATCGTGTATCTGCCCCATTTCCTGTCCTGGGTCGTGCTGGCTGCGGTGGTGGTAAATATGGTGAACCTGGACGGAGCGGTGAACCAGCTCTTACAGACAATTGGGCTGGATAAGATTAATTTCCTGGGAAGCAATACCTGGTTCCGGCCCATGATTATTGTCACAGATGTGTGGAAGGAGTTTGGTTATAACTCCATTGTCTATCTGGCGGCGATTACAGCCATAGACCCGGGGCTTCATGAGGCCGCATCCATGGACGGAGCGAACTGGTGGAAACGTGTATGGCATATTACACTGCCGGGTATGCTGCCAATCATATTGCTTATGGGGGCAATGAATCTCACAAGTATTTTGAGCGCTGGCTTTGACCAGATTTACAACTTATATTCGCCTATGGTTTATCAGTCAGGGGATGTGCTGGATACATATGTTTACCGCATGGGTATGATCAGCAGGCAGTATAGCTTTTCTACAGCGGTAGGACTGCTGCGGTCTGTGGTGGGTATGGTTCTCATGCTTGCGGCCAACGGACTGGCAAAGAAATTTACAGAGCGGAGTATATTCTAAGGGGGGAATTATTATGGTGCAAAAAAAAGGCGTTTTTTCCAATATGGGAAAAGGAACGATTTATCTGATCGTATTTTTGCTTGGCCTCATCTGCCTGCTTCCGATGCTGAATATACTGGCTGTTTCATTTAGCGGGAGCGCGGCCGTCGCGGCAAATAAGGTGGGATTTCTGCCGGTTGATTTCACACCGGCAGCGTACAAAAAGATACTGGAGGATCATCAATTCTGGCGTTCATTTGGCATTTCCGTGCTGCGTGTGGTGCTGGGTTTGGGTTTAAATCTGGTGCTGATCGTACTCATGGCATATCCCCTTTCCAAAACAAAGCTTGAGTTCAGGGGAAGAAACATCTATATGAATCTGCTGATATTCGCCATGCTGTTTAGCGGTGGAATGATTCCCACCTATCTGGTGGTGAAGAACCTGGGGCTGCTGAATACGGTCTGGGCCTTGGTTTTGCCTGGGGCGGTTCCGGTTTTCAGCGTTATCATGGTGATGAACTTTTTCGTGGGAGTGCCCAAGTCACTGGAGGAAGCAGCAATCATTGACAGCGCCACACCTCTGCAGGTGCTTACCAAAGTGTATCTGCCGTGCTCCAAGCCGGTGATTGCCACCATCGCACTGTTCAGCATTGTTGGAAACTGGAATGACTTTTTCGGAGGCCTGATCTATATGACCAAGGTCAGCAACTATCCCCTCCAGACCTACATTCAATCACTGAGTGTGAAGCTTGAGGATATGCTGCGGGCGGGAGGAAGCATCAGCTCCATTGTGAATGCCATGGATGTGTCCAGCCAAAACCTGAATGCGGCGAAGATTGTTGTTTCTGTAATACCCCTGCTGCTGATATATCCGCTGCTTCAGAAATACCTGATTACCGGGATTGTTGTGGGAAGTGTAAAAGAATAAGACAGATAAAAAAGGGGGCTTCCGTTGCCCGTACTGTGGCCAGGATCATCTCCAGAGTCTCTGCCCCCAGAGCAGGTCTGTGGAATAATAGCGAACCGTCTCTTTCCTGCCATAAAGAGTCTCTGTGGTTTCCCGGAACTGCCCCGTGGCTGTGGCAATGAGTTCCCTCAGTTTCGCAGCAGCCCCTTTTTTCGCAGGCCGTCCCCTACCCGGCTTACGCTTGGGGAGAAGCTCATATGCTGTGCAGGATATCTTTGCTTTAGTGACGATATCCATGTGGGGCATCCCGGAAGAGTTCAGCTCGGCAAGGCGCTTTAGGGCCGGGGCAGAAAGGAGGTAACGGTCCAGGAGGAACAGCGAGTCACCAAAGGTTTCCACCGCCCGGTACCCATTTTCGACCATCTGTACCACATGGGATGAGGCAGAAATGGAAGAGCCATCCCATTGAGAAGCTGGGTGCAGCCCATCATGGAGCAGAATGCCCAAGAGGATACAGACCGATTCCTGGAACAGCTTCTTGACAGCCGGCATGAACCGCCCCTCTTTTGCCTGCCTGACGCCATCCCCGATCAGTATGGTGCGTCCATCAACTTTGTAAAGCGGGGCGAAATGCAGAACAGTCTCACACCGGCGCTGCTATCAGATAACTCTTTCGGCGATTTTATTTCCTTTTTTCATAGCAGTTAAAGGATACTATAAAATTGCTTGAAGGGGTTATTTTTTATTTGAAACTTTTCATTGGCCAGTAATATAAATAACCGGGGAATTATGTGAGGAATACAGGATATGAAAATACAACTGAGCTCATTAAGATATAAAATATTTCTCACAGTATTAGGGATAAGTATACCTGCAATTATTTTGTTCTTTGCGATTAATACGATAGTGTCAATTATTTTTCGCAAATTAATTTTTGCCGTCTGGTTGCCGGTAGTTATCCGGCTATGAACATACAAGTATTAAAGCACTCTGCCCATCCGGGAAGGCACCGATCGCTTTTGTTCGTCTCTTAATTTCACGGTTGGCTTCCTTTCACGGAGTTTTTGGGCTGCCTGAGCAGCTTTTTCACGGGCAGCTGATTTACATTCCTGTGAATGAATTGCCTTTAACATCATGGCTGCTTCCCTCATACATTTGCGTGGTGTTGCAGAGAAGATGTTGCGGTAGAAATGTACAGTACAACGCTGATATTTTTCATCAGGAAACACTTCGGGTATTGTTTCAAGCATACCAAGGCATTTATCACCTATGATGAGGCGTACACCATTTAAACCACGCTCTTTGAGCCAGATAAAGAAGAAACGCCAACTCTCTTTATCTTCCTTCATGCCCTCGGCTGCGCCAATAATTTCACGGCAACCGTCCTGATTAACGCCGATTGCAACAAGGATGGAAACGTTTTGAACCTCACCGCCCCAGCTTCGTTTCAGGTATGCACCATCCACATAAACATAGAGACATTCCCCTGTCAGTGGTCTTGTGCGCCAAGTTTCAATGTGTTCATAGGCCTTTTTGTTAAGGTTACTGATGGTTCCGGGAGACACTTTGGTTCCCCACAGAGCTTTTGTGATATCCTCAACACGGCGAACAGAAACACCGGCAAGGTACATCTCGCTAAGGGCTTCTTCAACAGAGCATTCTCTGCGGCGATACCGTTCGATAATAGCAGTTTCAAACTGAACACCTTTTAGTTTAGGAACATTTAGGGTGACATCCCCAGCTGTGGTCTGGAAGTTACGGTTGTAATGGCCGGAACGGTACCCCTTACGATTACCAGGACGCTCATACTTCTCAGCATTTACTAATTCTTCTGCTTCATGATCAGGCAGGGCATTGAGAGTTTCCTCAACACTGGAGCGGACTAAATCTCGTAAATCGTGCTTTATCAAATCCTCGTTGAGTTGTATAATGTTATCAGACATGTTTTATAGCCTCCTTTGTGAGATTTTTGTGTGGTAACTTAATTCTACCAAACGGCTATAGAACATGTCTATTTTTATAAAGAGGTTCTTCTTAGCGTTGCAACATATTTCCTTGCTAAATGTTTATTGTGTATGTCTTTAAAGGTCTCAGTTATTTCCCCGGCTTTGACAACCGCATTTAGATTTTGATGTACCCCTATTGCGGTGCTTAATAGGGCGATGGGGGTTAGATTGTCGCCGGCAATTTGGTGTATACCAAAGGCAGTTAGGTAAATTGAGCCAAGCATATTAAAACTCTGGTGACAAAAACGTACAAAGTCTTTTTGATAACTTAGTAAGTTTTCTAACGAATAGCCATAGTTCTTCTGTTCTTTAGCTTCAATTAGATTTTTAATTTCATTTGTATATGCAGTACGTAATTGGTTGAACCCCCTAGAAGATCTCAGTTTGATAAACTTATCAATAGAGATTTTACTAATATCACATGGAAGATTTAGTTCTATATTATTTATAGCATATTTCAGTTCTTTGCCAATAGTTTTACTTAATATTTTATTATTATTTAAAATTATTTTGTTATATTTAGAAATATCGGTTATTGCTTCCATTTCGTTTGCTTCAGAAATGACTTCAGCTAAAAAGCTCATATATACAAAAGCTAAGTCTTCATGGATTTTTATTCCCTCATCACAGGGATGGGCTATTCCTTCATCAATACAATAATAATAAAAATCAGTTGAGAATTTGCCAGTATATAAAATATAATTTTGTTGTGCTTTATTTCTCCATTTGTCAGGCAGATAGTTTGCGTGTCCATAAGAAGAATTAAATTGATTAGCATATATTTTAGGATTTTTTAAATAGTTATCAAAATATTCCATTGCTTTTAATGAAGCAATATTGCCCTCCTTATAATCAGGGCAATATTCTCTTATTAAATCAGTTGAATCCATTATCTTGAGAGTTAGAGAATCAAGATAATTCTCTCTGGTATATGGTATTTGGGGGATAATAGGACGCAGATCATCTAAGTACAAGAGGGCAAATTTCAACCAGTTTATATCTTTTACTTCAAATCCGGGATAATATAACATATAAATCTCCTTATCGTTCTCTTTAACTTCTGTACATGCCTTACGCCATGATTTGTAGGGCAAAGTTTTCCGCAATCATCACATGTAAAACACCAATTCAATTTCCGCTTTAAGACCTATAAAAGGTAAATTTTTAGCCTTCAATTCTTCTTTTCTTTTTGACCATTTTCTCATAAAAACATTAACGATTCCATAATTAAAATATATCCTAACTGGTGCATGAGCAGGCCGATTATCATTAACATTACAGCGAACCGCACTATCATCAGAAGCATTAGCCTTTCACGGATTGCTTACCAACTGAAAAACATTAATCATCTCTTGTTTTCTTCAGCCATCCAGAAAACGTAAATATAATATCTTCCGAAAAATCCGGAGTTAATCCAGTAAAGTTTATCACATTCACTTCTAAAACCTCTGCAATCTGTACAAGCATGTCCTTTTTAGGAACTCTGTAATTCGTTTCATATTGAGCCATTCTATTATCGACCTGCTTTTTCGCCCATTATATATCATGAAATAAATATAGTAAATAAAGACTTTAATAAATTTGCAAATAAAACATTTGATATTATCAAATAGGTTATTTTATAATGCGAATGCAACTATAGATAGGCATAACCGTAAATGAAAAATGGAATTGAGTATTGTTTAAGTTTTTAATTCCTTCAAAAATAAGACCATTTTTCAGTACCCCGATTTTTTCATGAAGCAACCCTGTCAACAACAGAGGAGAGGAATGATAAAAAATACCAGATACTCCTCAGAAGAAATGTTGTTAAAGAAAACTATATATCAGTAATATACTGTAGAGTGCAAAAGTACTTCGTATTTTTTTCAAAATAATAGTAAAATAAGACATAGTATGATAAAATTTGTTATAACAAGCAGCAAATCAGAGTTCTGCTATCTCAAGATATTGAATTAAAAGCAATGTAGTTTAGGCTGCCCCAATTGGTCTCAGCGGTAGATAAGAAGGGAATTATAATGGAAATAAATAATAGAAAAAATCATATATCCTGTATTATAGTCTCTTTCATTACGCTTCTTTTTGCCATATGTTTTACTATGAATGTATTCTTTGGTGGTGCTGATAACCTATGTGAATTATTGGATAAAACAACTGCAATTGAGACATGGGCAATTTCAAAAGATATCGCTGCCAATGAAGATGGTGATAATACTACATATCTTAACGCTTCATATTTGAACGAAAATAATTCTTTTAATGAAACTATAACGAAGCATATATGTACAATACCCACGATTGCAGTTATTCCCAAAGGATTCAGCCTGCATCTGGTTCTTGTTATAGCTTTTCTCTTTTTCTTTTTAACCTTATTTAAGGCGTTACCGGATGAATGGACATTAGTTGATCAGAAGGTACGTTTGGACAATTGAATCAATTTCTTTCCCCTCGAACAAAGTATATATACTATCACAAGAATCCTTTACTGCAAGTGTGATAGTGTTCATAAGTCATTTTAAGATTCAAGGAATGGCTTTCTTTTTGTATGCAAACAGATGACCAATATAAATCGAATATTTATTGTGAGATTAAAGGAAAGCAGAGATTGAATTGGAGGAATGTAATTGAAAGAAAAATTATATAAATTATTTCTTGCCATAATGGTAAGCCTGTCCTTAACTTCAGGTCCCATAGCCCAAAATGAGATAGCTAAAATGCTTGAAGCTCTTTCGGGAACGAGCGATGCACAGGTCCGGGAATTGGATGAAGTAGGAAAAGAGTCCGAAGAAATAAAAAGAAGAAAATTCCAATACAAAATAATCTTCCGGTTTTTCCGTGGAAGATAAAGGAGAATCAGGTGAAGTCCAGGAACCAGGAAATTTTGGGTTCCCGGACTTTTTTATACACCATGACATTGGTATGCGATAAGCTTTTTTCATAAAGAGGTATATGATCATATGGGACGGTTCATCAGACAATCACATAAGTTGATAAAAAATGATAGAAATTTGATACAAAAGATATGTTTTATAAAGGCATGAATTGTTATACTTAAAACATGATGCAGGAGACAAAAAGTGTTATGATTTTTTTATAAGTATAAAAGCAAACATTTTAACTCAGGCATAAAATAATTTAAAGGAGAAGGCAGCCATGAAAATTAAATATTTAGGTACCGCAGCAGCAGAGGGAATCCCGGCCTTATTTTGCAATTGTCCGATATGTACATATGCAAGAGAACACCGGAAGAGAGAAGTGAGAACGAGATCCCAGGCATTGATTGATGATAAGCTGCTCATTGATTTTCCGGCAGACAGTTATAAACATGCATTGGAAAATGAAATAGATTTGTCGGCAATTTCACATCTTTTGATAACCCATTCACATGATGATCATTTTTATCCTATGGATTTATTCATGCGTCATCCGGAATATGGAAAGAAATGGGGAGCTGAGCAGCTTCATATTTATGGAAACAGTGCGGTGATCTGTCTTTTAAAGGAGATGGCAGAAAGATTTTCCGTTGAAGATATATGGGAATATATTGTTCCCCACGAAATTAAACCATTTGACGTTCTGGAAATAGAAAATTACAGGATCACAGTATTGCCTGCCAGGCATATGCAGACAGAAGAGGCGTTATTGTTTTTAATTGAAAAAGAAGATACAGCCTTTTTATATGGCAATGATACCGGAATTCCGGGCGAGGAATTTTGGAAGGGATTAAAAGGCAAAAAGTTAAATGGTGCCAGTATGGATTGCACGATGGGGAAGGAAAAATCAAAATACCATGGACATATGGGTTTTGGGGATATACTGGAAGTAAAGGAAAGAATGGAAAAAGAAGGGGCTGCCGATCAGGAGACTGCATGGATAGTGACACATTTTTCACATAATGGCGGCTGGACATATGAAAGGATGACAGAAGACCTGAAAGATACTGTATTTCAGGCGGCTTTTGATGGTATGTGTATAGAAATAGGTAAGTAAAGCCAGGGGATTTCAGACAGGAAGTCTCAGATTTTATTCTGAGGCTTTCTGTCTGTAATGAATCAGGAATTATTACGAAAATGATTCGGAGAAACGCCGTACTGGGATTTGAATGCTCTTGAAAAATTAAACGCGTTTTCATACCCTACATTTGCTGCGATTTGCTGAATGGAGAGATTGGGATTCTTCAAAAACTCCAGTGCATGTTCCATACGGACCATACGCAGATATTCCTGAAACGGCATATGGAATGTCTTATGAAAAGACTTGCTCAAATAGGAATAACTCATAAAGAAACGGTCAGCTAAAGCTGAAAGCGTCAGTTCTTCCATGTAATGCGTATCCACATAATTCTTTACCATATCCAAAGAATTGGAAGGCTCAGGATGCTGGGAAATTTGCTGTGAATACCTGATTAGTTTATTATGAAGGTAGTTTTCCAGACTCTCATAATCCGCAAAAGAAGAGAGAGGAGGACAGCGCTGGCTCAGTTCAAAATAGTTTAGTGTGGATAAGGCTGCACCCAGTACCTCGTTAAAGTAATGATAAAAAATGTTCAAATCTGGTATAGTGAGCTCTTCGATCTTTTTAAAAAAAGTAATGCGCTGTGCACTGTTGGCAATCAGGGAAGGTGTTTGGATAAACTGATTCATCATATGTTTAAGCTTTTGAGGAATACCCTGTTTTGCCATTGGCGTCATATCTGTAAAGAGATGTCCGTATCCCAGGGGAAGACGCAGACAAATATATTCCTGTGCCCTCTGAAAGTGCCGGGCAATACCGGAAATGTCGGAAGGAGACATCAGACACCCCACGCAGGAATCTTTGTTTGCATCAATAGTACCCAGAAGAAAATTTCTGAGGGATTCATAACTTTCGGCAGCGCAGATCATAACAATTTCAAACTGTGATAACGCATTGCATAAAACATGACCGATGGTATCATAAACCGCATTGATCTTATGATTCATTGCATCATAGGTCTGAGGGGAACAAAAAGCCAATATGGCAATACAGCAGTTATCTTCAATTCCTTCATTGGCAAGACCGTCAAGAAAAGATGCGGGAGGAGTGCCGTTAGCGGGAAGCTGTGTCAGCTTTTGCAAAAGGTTTTCCGAAAGATGAAAAAGATTTTCACGGAATTTGTGAGGTACATGAGGATAGCTTTGAAAAGCGGAGAAAGCTTTTGTGAGAACTTTGCACAGACTATCATTGAGAATCGGTTTTAGGAGATAGTCCATAGCCCCGTTTTGAAAAGCGCCTCTTACATAATCAAAATCATCATACCCACTGAGCACAATAAACTGAACGGGATGAAGTTTTTTGCTCAAAGCATGAATCAGACTGATACCATCCATGCCGTTCATTTTGATATCAGTAAATACAATCTGAGGTTTGTAAGTCCGGCAAATTTCCAGGGCATCTTCTCCGCTCAGGCAGGTTCGGATTTCGCCGGCTTCCGGAAAATTGAGCAGGCGAATCTTGTTATGCAGGCCCTCGCAGATATAATATTCGTCATCGACAATCAGGATATTGTACATAGTTCATTACTCCTCCTTTATTACGTCAGCCGGAATATGAATCATTATAGTAGTCCCATGGTGTTCCCGGCTTTCAATTGTAAGCTGAGCACGTTGGCTGTAAAAAAGTTTCAGTCGTCTATAGATGTTCTGCAGGCCGATAAAAGTACCGTTGGAAGAATCCAGTAAAGTTTCAGAAGGATGTTCCAGGCTGTATAATACCTCTGATAATCGGTCCGGTGACATGCCGTCTCCATCATCGCAAACCTTTATTTCCATAAAATCAGCCATTGGTTTAATGGAAATATGTATATGCAGCGAAGTGTTAGGCGATACCAATCCGTGCAGAATGGAATTTTCCAAAAGAGGCTGCAGTAAAAATTTAATAATCTGTATCTTTTGAACGGATTCAGGAACGTCCGTAGTCAAACGTAATTGATTAAAATAGCGGATATTGTACACGTTGATCAAAGAGACAGCGGTGCGAAGTTCAGATTCAATCGTCGCGTACAATCCATCATTTTTTATGTTGTATCGGAGGATCTGTCCAAAAGATGCAATGGATTCTGCAAGTATTTCCTGGCCATGCTGGGAAGCGTATCCGGAAAAAATACTCAGTGTGTTATAGATAAAATGCGGATTGATCTGATATTGCAGAGCTTTTAGCTGAGCCTGAGTCTGAGTGGTTTCTTTCTCTACGGTTTCCTGTATCAGGGAATTTATCTTATCCAGTAAAATATTGTATCTGTGGGCAATCATACCGATTTCATCAGAACGCGTTTCCGGAATCTTTTCTTTAAACCCATGGGCAATGATTGCATCCATCAGATTCAGATCGGTGTGAAGCTGATGAAAAGATTTTCGGATAAAAATTGTTAACAGTATAAACTGAAGTACAGCAAATGAGGCCAGTACCAGGGAAAGACTGAACACAGGGCGGTTACTGGAATAAAAAGTAAGCGGCTGCGTGTTCATGATCATAATGTCAAAATGCTCCATCATACAGCAGATGTATTGTTCTTTGCCGGAGTTTATGAAAAACGGAGCGGAATTTGCATCATCATTAAGAAGCTCCTCCAGGTTTTGGGGTGGTTCTGCCCCGTAACCTTTTTGCGAGTCCTGAAACCAGGCAAAATAATTTCCGTTTTGCGAAGGACGAAACAGAGTCGGAAATATTTTGGACGGGGAGCATTCAAAAACAATATATCCCATACAGGAACCCTGGTATTCTGTATTGATTTTTTGTATGACCAGGATGATATTTTTGTCTGCAGAACTTGTGGAGTATCCGCAGGTATCATGAAAAACTTCAGTTTGTTTCGTATCGAGATAAAAAAGGCCAAATTCACTTTCTGCTTCCTGAAACTGTTGAAAAAAATCCAGATTTACAAGCCGGTCTGCAGACCAGAAATAGCTGCCTTCCTCCTCCAGAGGAGTTGTTGTAAAAATGTTGGCTGTGTTGACACCCAGATTTCTGTATTTTAAAGAATATTTGATGGAAGCAATGATTTCGCCCAGATATTTTTCAGACCATACAGGAAATTTATTCAGCCCCATACGATAATGTTTTCCGAGATAATTATTCAGGGGTTGTGAGTAGGCAATATCTCTTGAAAGGTCTGAAATAGAAGTAAGAATATTATCCAGTGTTTTCGTTGTCTGTTCGATCGCTATGCCCTGTTCATGAATCAACTGTGTGTGTAATTCCCGTGTTTGTTTTTTATACAGATAGAAGGAAAAAAACAGTGTGGGAATCGTCAAAAAGAGCAGGGATAATATACATATTTTTTGAACCAGTGTTCGTTTGGTGAAAAGGCTCATAGGCACCTCCAATATATTGGAATAATGTAATAAATGATATAATTACTTCTAATATGTGGACATTATAACATAAGGCTTTTAATTTGTATGCATATCTATACCAAATGAACAAAAGAAGATATTCAATAGCAAAAGATGATATGTAGATTAAGAAAGAAAGATGCTATACTTCAAATATAAATTTTAGAATATAAACAATTGCAGTTGGATGTGCAAAAGCTAAGTCCAATTGCACAAAAAAGGCGCAGGCCAAAACAGCAGCTGGGGGAAAGATATATGTTGGAAACATCGGTTAATACAGACTATAACAATGACTTGCATGATTGGGCAAGTATGGAACATCAGATATGTTGTCTGGCGGAGGCGGGTTTTACGCATACACAGTGGATCCATGACTGGTCGGATGAATATATGTACAGTAAAAGTGAAATGCTTCAGGCAGGAGCAGTTCTGAAACATTACGGAGTAAAGGGACATTCTGTTCATGCAACGGAGGGGGGAAGCCGAAAAGATTACACAAACGTAAATGAGTATTTGCGGCTGGCGGGAGCAGACCTTTTAAAAAACAGGATTGATCTGTGTACGCATATTGGAGCAAATGTAATGGTTTTACATATGCAGCTTCCATTTCGGGAATTTGAGAAAAATAAAAGTAATATGAAAGATTATTACCGGCAGGTGTACCGTTCCTTCGATGAGATACAGGGCTATGCGAAAGCGGCGGGGGTAAAAATTGCACTGGAGAACCTTCTGCTGACGCCTATGAAGTACCAGATTGATAAGTATGATAGAATATTTGACAGGTATGATGATGATTTTATAGGATTGTGTTATGATTCCGGTCATGCCAGTATTATGAGCCAGGATAACTATTATGTATTCCTGGAAAAATATTATGACCGTCTCTATGCGACACACCTTCAGGATACAGATTCCATTGCACCCGAAAAGTTGAATGACGAGCGGGCGGTGGTGATGGCAGATGCTCACAGAGTACCATTTACCGGAGTGCTGGATTGGAATCAGATTGCCCGCTGGGTGGCAAAAGCTCCAATAGATCTTCCTGCGGATTTTGAGGTAGGGCTGAAATATGGAGAAGCATTTGAGTCCCATGAGGAAGAGATAAGTCTGCTGAAAGACTGTCATGAGAGAGCTCTCAGATTTCATCAAATGGTACTGGATGCAAAAGCTTCGGAAAGTGTTTGTGATTGATAAGAGAATTTGAAGGGACGGCGGGAACTGTATTAAAAAAGCAGTTTCTGCCGCCCTTTTGTTTTGTGTCAATCGGATATGAATTGTATAAAAATGCCATATGGTATGGAGCGGGTCCCACATATGCCTGTACGAGATGAACAAAAGAAGACATTCATTGGCAAATAAAGATATGTAAATTGAATAATGCGGATGCTACAATTCAGATATGAATTTGAGTATGAACAGAAAAGGGAAAGGAAAGTGAAAATATGCAGAAAGAGGGAAAAAGAAAAGTAAAAGTGCATTATTCACGGAAAGAGAATCTCACAGGGGTTATGTTTGTGGTGCCGGCGTTGATTCCGCTGCTTATCTTTTGGGTAATACCGGTAGTATGGTCCGGTGGGCTCAGCTTTACGGACTGGGATATGATGTCCGAAAATATCAACTTCATGGGTCTTAAGAATTTTGCCAGTCTGTTGAGGGACCCTAAATTTGGGGACGTACTGTGGAATACACTGGTTTTTGCAGTGGGGAGCACCGTTCCGACGATTGTCTTAGGTTTATTGGTAGCATTGCTGATGAATGGTGCAAGAAAAGGAACCGGGGTGTATCGTACCGTGATCTTCGCACCATATATCACACCCATGGTTGCAGTCAGTGTTGTATGGTCCTGGATCTTTGAACCACGTGTGGGAATTTTGAACTATATTCTGGGGCTCTTTGGACTTCCCGGCAGTCAGTGGACACAAAGCAGCAGTACAGCGATGCTCAGTGTTTTGATCGTGACTGTATGGAAGGGTATCGGTTGGACCATGATTTTTTATATGGAAGCGCTTCGGAAGGTTCCGCAGAGTCTGAAGGAGGCAGCAGCCATTGATGGCGCCAATGGATTTCAGCAGTTTTGGAAAGTTACGCTTCCAATGATATCTCCTACAACATTTTTCCTGGTTATCATGTCCAGTATCAGTTCGCTTCAGGCGTATGACCAGATTCAGGTACTGACACAAGGAGGTCCGGCAGGTTCCACCCGTACACTGCTGTATTATTACTATCAGGAAGCGTTCAGAAATTTTGAAACCGGAAAAGCCTCAGCGGTGGCAGTGGTACTGGTGCTTATAACTGTGGTTCTTTCCTGGGCTGAGACTGAAATTTCCAAGAAAACCGTATTCTATAACTAGGAGGTGACAACAGTGACGAGAAAAAAAGGAATAAAGAATAGTCTGGTTCATGTGGTTTTGGTTCTGACAAGTTTTTTAATTGCATTTCCATTTCTATGGATGTTTACCAATTCCATAAAGACGAAAAATGAAATCTGGGAAGTTCCGCCTAAGGTTTTTCCTTCAGTGGCTCAGTGGATCAACTACGGAGATGCGCTGGCAGATGGAACATTTTTTAAATATATGTGGAATAGTGCGTACACAGCAGTTATTATTACAGCAGTGATTTTAATTAATTCAGCAATGTTTGCCTATGCGCTGGTTCATATCCATTTCCGTGGAAAAAATATTTTGATCGCATTAATCATGATTACGTACATTATGCCGGCCAGTACAACCTATGTACCGTCTTATGTTATTTTATCAAAATTAGGATTAATGAATACCCACGCCGGCTATATTTTTTCCAGTTGTGCAAGTATTTTTAATATCTTTTTCTTAAGAACGGTATTTGCACAGATCAGTCCGGGTATTGTGGAAGCGGCACGTATTGACGGGGCAGGACATTGGAAGATTCTATGGAAGGTAGTTGCCCCCATGTCAGTTTCATCGTTTGTTACCCTGGGATTACTTTCCTTCCTGGGCAGTTATAACAGTTTTATGTGGCCTTCCTTATTGATTCACGATAAGGAAAAATACCTGGTAAGCATGGGCCTGCAGGCATTCTTCACATCGGAGGGTGCTTATGGATTGAAGTGGGGAACTATTATGGCAGCATGTTGTGTGATCGTATTTCCATTGTTGTTACTGTTCTTTTTCGGACAACGTTGGATTTTAAACGGAATTACCAGTGATGCTGCGGTAAAAGAATAAAAAAGTTAAGGAGAAAACGAAAATGAAAAAACGAACAATTGCACTGACACTGGCAATGCTGACAATGGTATCAGCAGTCGGATGCGGAAAGTCTGAATCCGGAAATACAGCAAAGGGCGGAAACGAAAGTGCATCAGGCCCGGTGGAAATTGAATTCTGGTACGGGCTGGGGGGAACTCTGGGTGAGACTATGGAAGAGATGATTGTTGCCTTTAATGAGTCACAGGATGAGGTTGTTGTGAAAGGTGTGGTTCAGTCAAGCTATGAGGAGACCAGTAAGATGCTGCAGGCGGCGATTGCATCCGGAGAGGTTCCGGCCTGTTATTTGGGCAGCCACATAGACTCCACTACGTTTGCGGAAAAAGGTGTATTGGAATATATGGATGATTATATTGCTGCAGATCCTGAGTTTGACAAAGATGACATTATAGAAGCTTTCATGGATTATTGCCGTGACAGTGAAGGCCATGTGTACAGCCTTCCGGTATGGGGAACTACACAGGTAGTTTACTACAGAAAAGATATGTTTGAAGAAGTGGGTCTGGATCCAGATGAAGTATTTGCTACCTGGCAGAATGTTGCTGATGCAGCACGTACGCTGCAGGAACATTATAAAACAGAGGAACCCAATTTCTTCGGATTTGAGCCAATGTCCGGACCTGACTGTCTGGTTGACATTGCATGCAGTAATGCAGGAACCATTGTAAGTGAGGACGAGAAAACCGTTACCTTTAACAGTGACGCATTTGTGGAAGCAATGGAATCTGCCCGCAAATGGATCAATGAAGAGAAAATCATGGGAATCCACTTTGGCGGAGACGGCTGGGAATATTGGTATAAGACCATTGATGATGTAATGCAGGGAAGGGCCGGAGGATATATAGGTTCCAGCGGTGACCAGGGAGATCTGGATTTTAATATTATTGCGGCACATGTGCAGCCCGGATTTAACGACAACCCGCCAAAACCTTATGTAGACCCCATTACAGCGGCTATTGTGAAGAAAGCACCGGATGTTGAAAAACAGGCAGCTTTTAAATTCCTCACCTATCTTAATAAAGTGGGAACAAAAAACTTCTCTATGAGTGCAGGATATGTACCGGTACGCAGCTCAGTTAAAGAAGATGAAGAATATAAAGCATATTTGGAAAAGAATCCACAGGCACTTGTGCCGATCGAACAGGCTGAACTTGGACGCAGAAAGTGGCATGATATTACCGGTGGTGATGTAATGACCGCATTGTCAGATGCATGTGACCTGATCGAGATTGAAAATGTACCGGCAAAAGAAGCGCTGGATGACGCGGCAGTCATTGCACAGCAGGCATTGGATGAATACTGGGCAAATCAGGAATAAATAAAAATTATGAAAAATGCAGGAAAAAACAGTGCAGCAGCATTGGGTATGGTATGTTGGATCGTATATTTTTCTATCTATCTTGGACGTTTGAATTTTTCTGCAAGTATGGGTGATATGACTCAGACAGGATTGTGGGGGAAAACAGAGCTGGGAAGTGTTGCGGCGGCATTTTATCTGGCATACGGACTGGCTCAGATTCCCTGCGGCATTCTGGGAGACAAAATCTCGCCTAAGAAACTGGTTTCCATTGGTCTGATTGGGACTACAGCGGCCAATTTATTATTTCCGTTTGTTGACAGTGTTACAGGAATGCAGATTCTGTGGTTTCTAAATGGTGTATCCCAGGCCATGATCTGGCCGCCGGTGGTAAAGATGGTGATAAATCTGACTTACGGACAGCAGTCGGTAAATATTATCTTAATGTTGTCATTTACAGCTCCGGCGGGAATGCTGGCGGCATATCTTCTGGATGCAGTTATGCTAAAGGCAGCAAACTGGAGATACTGTTTCTGGAGTGCCGGGATCTGGCTTGCTGCAGTTGTTCTGTTGTGGCAGATTGCAATTCCGATCATTGAGAAAAAAATTGAAAAAGTTCAGAAGCCAATTCAGAATACACAGCCCGGCAAAAGGCAGGTAAATAAAAAGAAAATATCTCTGGCAGCTTCCGGGGTTTTGTGGATGCTTGCTGCTACGTTTATCCATGGCGTATTAAAAGATGGACTGACAACCTGGATACCTACTTATCTGATAGAAAGATTTACCATCAGTTCGTCATTATCGGTTATTATTTCTATGGTGATTCCCATAGTGAATCTGTCCGGTGTCTATATGGCAGGATATGGGAACCGGACGCTTTTTAAGAATGAAACCAAGACCGGAGCAGTTTTCTTTGGGGTTTCTGTTGTATGTATTGCTTTGATGATGACAGGACTTTCCCTTCCGGGAAGTATGGTGGTATTTGCAGTGGTTACCAGTATGATGACAGGAGTAAATACATTGTTTGTCAGTTTACTGCCCATGCATTTCCGTGGTGAAGGTAAAGTATCTACCGCAACCGGGGTTTTAAATGCCATTACCCACCTGGGAAGTGCAGCTGCCAGTATCCTGTTCGGCGTGCTGACAGAAAAGTTTGGTTGGGGCGGAACAGAATTTGCCTGGTGTCTGTGTGGAATTGCCGGGATGTTCTGCTGTATAATCCCTATAAAACGCTGGGGGATAAACAGAAAGAATATTTATACGGAATACTGATAACAGTCCGATTAAAATTATGAGGATTCAGGAATAAAAAATTAAGGTGTACAGATCTGTGATAAAAATCTGTACACCTTTTTATCGGTGCAAGAGAGGAATGGAAAAAGCCACATAATACGGAGATAAATATTAAAATTTACACATAAAATTCACAGAAACACAAGACAAAAAGGAAGTTTTTGTTTAAAGTATAAATAAAAGAGTTGAGATAAACGAAATTCTATAAGGAGGAACAACAGATGTTTTTGACACTGGACAAGTTTGAAAGAAGAGTAAGCGAACTGGGCCGGCGCAGATACTTTAGCCATCAGTGCATCGCGCCGTTCATATCTATGGAGGGAAATCTTCCAAAAGACGAGAGCTATTGCGGGCTGCCGGAGAAAATAGAGGGGCCGGAGTTCGGAATCAACGATTCCTTTGTGGGAAGAGACCGTTATCTGTGGATCGAAAAAGAAGTGAAATTGCCGGAAGCAAAAGAAGGCTGTGAAGTAGTTGGTTTATTTGACTTTGGTGAGACCGGAGGCGGATACAACAGCGGATTTGAGTCCCTGCTGTATGTGGATGGACATCCTTATCAGGGTGTGGACACCAACCACAATGAAGTTATTTTCCGGGGGGAGGAGGGAAAAGCGGTACGTCTCACATTCCTTCTCTGGACCGGATTGGAAGGGGGCGGCGCGCACCGCACCTTTTTCCATCAGTGTAAACAGGCGGATGTGGCGTATCTGCATAAGACCACAGATGAGCTGTATTATTTTGCAAAAGCCATCACCGGTACACTCCGGCTGATGCCGGAGGACAACGAGCAGTATGTGAAGCTGAAAGCCGCTCTGGACCGGGTGCTTCAGTTTATCAACTGGGATGAGGAATATTTCTATGAGACAGTGGAGACAGCCTATGAGGTTCTGATGACTGAGCTTGACCAGATGGAGAAACATACGGATGTGACAGTCAGCGTAGTAGGACATACCCATATTGACGTGGCATGGCTGTGGCGTCTGAAGCACACCAGAGAGAAAGCACAGCGATCTTTTTCTACTGTGCTTCGCCTGATGGAACTGTATGATGAGTTTATTTTCCTTCAGACCCAGCCTCAGCTTTACAAATATATCAAAGAGGACTGCCCGGAACTGTATGCCAAGATCAAAGAAAAAGTGGCGGAAGGCAAATGGGAACCCGACGGCGGCATGTGGGTGGAAGCTGACTGTAACATTTCCTCCGGTGAAGCACTGGTGCGCCAGTTCCTCCACGGGACCCGCTTTATGGAAAAGGAGTTTGGAAAAAAATGTGAGTATCTGTGGCTGCCTGACGTATTCGGTTACAGCTGGGCGCTGCCTCAGATTCTGAAACAGTGTGAGATAGATACATTTATGACTACCAAGATCAGTTGGAACCAGTTTAACAGTATTCCTGATGACTTGTTCCGATGGAGGGGGATTGACGGCAGCGAGGTGCTGACTTACTTTGTAAATACTCCCAGTGAGGGACAGGACTCAGACACCAGATATGCCACATATAACGGAATGGTGACACCTCATGCAGTGATCGGAAGCTGGAAGAAATTTAAGAACAAGGAACTGAGCAGCGAGACGCTGATCTCCTATGGTTACGGCGACGGAGGCGGCAGTGTTACCAGGGATATGCTGGAACTAAGAAGAGCCATGGACGTGATTCCTGGTCTGCCGAAAGTAAAGGCTGTACAGGCGAAAGATTTCTTCCGCAGGATGCATGAGAATGTGGACAAAACGGATCGCTACGTCCACACCTGGGATGGCGAACTGTATCTGGAATACCACAGAGGAACGTATACATCCCAGGCATACAATAAGAAAACAAACCGCCGTCTGGAAAACAAACTGGCCCGGACAGAATGGCTGTCCTCTCTGTCTTACATCCTGGGCGGAAATTACGCACAGCAGGAACTGAATAAAAGCTGGGAGTGCGTGCTGCTTCACCAGTTCCATGATATTATCCCGGGCTCTTCCATCCATGAAGTTTATGAGGACTCCCATGTCAACTATGGTATCGCGGAAGAGAGGGCAGACCGGATAACAGATGATGTGCTTAAAATTGTTACAAAACCGGAAGCGCATATGTACAGCGTATATACCACCAATAGCTTTGGCGGAAAAGAGCTGGTTCTGATTCCGGAAGAAGGGACAGGAAGATTTGTGGATGAAAAGGGACAAAAGCTGGAAGCCCAGAAGACTGCGGGCGGATACGAAGTTCTGGTAGAAGCGGAACCTTTTGGGGCGGCTGCCGTGAAGTTTGAGCCTGCCGAAGATGTGCATTTTGAAGCGGAAGATACTTCCGGCGACAGCTTTTCACTTGACGGAAATACACTGGAAACCCCAATCTACACCATTTCCTGGAATGAGGACGGACAGTTGACCGAGATTTTCGATAAAGAGGCGGACAGGTCTGTGCTGAAAGAGGGCCAGCCCGGAAATGTACTGGAAATCTATGAGGATAAGCCCATTAATTACGATGCCTGGGATATTGATATTTTCTATACTCAGAAAAAAGAAACAGCAAAGCTGGCAGAAGCTGTAGAACTGGTGGAAAAGGGAGAGTTAAAAGCAGTGGTACGCTTTGTATTTAAGTACCACAAGTCCACCATCCGGCAGGATATGACAGTGTATAAAGATTCCCGAAGAATTGATTTTGTCACTCAGGCAGACTGGCAGGAGACCCAGAGACTGCTGAAAACTGCATTTTACACCAATATCCGTTCCACAAAGGCAGTCTATGATATCCAGTTCGGACATGCGGAGCGCCCCACCCACTGGAACACCAGTTGGGACTGGGCAAGATACGAAGTCTGCGGACATAAATGGGCAGACCTTTCAGAAAACGGATATGGTGTCAGCCTGTTGAATGATTGTAAATATGGATACAGCATCAAAGACAATGCTGTAAAGCTAAGCCTGTTGAAGAGCGCAGTTTATCCGGACACCACGGCGGATAAGGGGGTGCATGAATTTATTTATTCTCTGTATCCCCATATTGGAAATGTGACAGAAGGCGGGACCATCGAAGCTGCCAACCAGCTGAACCTGCCTGCACAGGTTGTTTCCGGTGTATTTACGGACCGGAGAAAGCTTGTGGAAGTGTCTTCGGACTGTGTGCAGATTGATGCAGTGAAGAAGGCGGAGGAGGAAGACTGCCTGATCGTAAGGCTGCATGAGTGCAGGGGCGGAAGAAGAAAAGTGACCCTTACTTCCCAGTTTGATGTAAAACGTATCGTGCCCTGTAATTTACTGGAACATGACAGCGGAGAGGCAGTGGAAGGCTCCAAAGTATCCTTTGAGGTTACGCCGTTTATGATCAAGACCTTTAAACTGTATCTGTAAAAGTGGAGAAAAAGGATTGTGAAAAACAATATATCTAACTATGAAAAGATGAAAAAACATATGGCAGGCGTATTTTTGCAGTATGATCAGGAGAAAATGATTCAAAAGTTCGCACTGGAACATGACAAAAATTATATTTATATTCCGTTTGTCGGGAGAAGATACCGCATTGACCGTTTGGACGGAACTGTAAGTTGGTCGAAAGACTTTTTCCAGACTGAAGAAAAGGCAGATTATAATGAAGTCATGACCATATATGATGTGCTTTGTTATTCCAAGGAGAATTGTCATCTCGCGGATGAATGGGTAAATGTAGGAAGTCTCGCTTCTGTTCAAGGCGGTACCTTAGCCAAAGGAAATGATTTCTTTCAAAATGCAGGGCAGTATTTTGACGGAAAAACAAATAAACTGGCCTGTGCCTGTGTGAGCCTTGGGGGAAGAAAAATAAAAAAAGGAGATGTAGGTTATGAACTTGAGCTGTTTCCTTTTCTTCCCCTGTCCTTGTGTTTCTGGGAATCTGATGAGGACTTTCCCGCCAGTCTGCAGATTCTGACAGATAAGAACATTCTTGATTATATGCATTACGAAACGCTGATGTTTGCGATCACACATATACTCAATCGCTTGAAAGAAGAGTGTGAGGAAGGTTGAATATTTGATCATCCTGGCTCCATAAGATTTTATATGCACTTCATGGTCGAGTACGGCCATTGAAATATATAGGAAAAGTGGCATAAACACTGGGTTTATGTCATTTTTCTTTTTACCATGGAAACTATATTAAATATCTTGCCCTTCTCGGCATAAATGTCTATAATATTCATCAAAGCCCCCCAAAACACTACAAAATACAAAGGAAATCAACAAAATGCCCATACAAAAAAAGTTCCATAAAATATCCTGGACAAGACGTATGATCATAGCCCTGATCGTTGCCACCGTCATGCCTGCAGTCATTATTTCCTCTATAATTTTTAATGTGGCGGCAAAGAATCTTGAAAAACAGGCCTACGAGCTGACTGATTATAAGATCACCCAGCGTGTCCGTTTTCTTGAACTGGACCTGCGGCAGGTGTTTGATCTGATTTACCAGACAGTAGTGGACCCTGCGGTGGCAGGAGCCATGGACAGCCTCAACCGTGGCAGAGAGCCGGTGGAGAGCAAAACAACCCTGCGCAGTAAGTTCATATCCTATGGCCAGATGCTGGAGGCAGTCCAGAGTATGACATACATAGATAACCAGGGAGAAAACTACTATACCTACGAGAAATTCAACAGTGTCTATGACAATAATATGTGGTCTGACAAAAAGCGGCGTCTGGGACTGTGCAGTCAGACAAAAGAATCGGAATCAGCCGTATTTTTGCCCACAATCCAGGAAGAACTTGCCGGGGGCAGGCAGATCGATCTGTTTTATATAGCCATACCTGTTCAGGATTATGTTGCTGACAGTAATGTGGGAGTGCTTGTCATGGGAATCGGCATGGAATTTTTTCAGAACCTGGATACCGGCGATGATGAAGAGTCCCAGTGGAACGATATGGTGGAAGTTATAGACCCCCGGGGAAGAATCATATATTCCCAGGAGAAAGACAGAATAGGAAAAATATCGGAAGGCATTGATAAATCAGACAAGAACCAGTTGATAAAGGAAAATCAGATTGAAAAATCAAACTGGACACTGCGGTCTTATGTAAACCTTAAAGAAATAAAACAAAATCTATACGGTTTCCGGCAGGTGACTATATTGATTGGTATTATTTTCATTGTACCGTTTGTCGCAGTGGTCTGGGCACTGAGCAAATACTTTACAAGGAATCTCAGCATGCTCTCCATGAACCTGAAGAAAATAGGGGAAGGGCAGGTGGGTATGCAGCTTGATGCCACCATTGAAGATGAGTTTTATCCCGTCATACAGCAATTTAACCAGATGTCAAAAAGTATTGAACGCCTGATAAAGCGGTTGAAACGGGAGCGCGCCCAGACAGAGGAGGCGGTGACGAGGCAGAAACAGGCAGAACTTCGCGCCCTGGAATCCCAGATCAACCCACATTTTCTCTATAATACCCTGGACAGTATTAACTGGAGGGCTATTGAAAATGAGGAATATGAAATCAGTGAGATGATTTCCTGCCTTGCGGACCTGCTTAGATACAGTATTACGGATATAGACGGGATGGTGCAGGTGAGAGAAGAAAAACAATGGCTGAACAAGTATCTTTTTCTGCAGCAGAAACGTTTTTCGGATAAATTCACCTTTATCATCCGTATACCCGAGGAGGCGGAAGATATCCTGATACATAAAATGCTGCTGCAGCCTATTATTGAAAATTGTGTGGTGCATGGCATTAATGAAATGAAAAAAGATGGAAAGATCACAGTTGAAGCAACCATGGAGGAGGGGAATCGGCTGCGGTTTGTTATTAAGGATAATGGAAAGGGAATAGGGGAAACGACGCTGGCAAGGCTTAACCGTAAGGACAGCAAAGGGGATATCGGCACGGATAATGTACGGGCAAGACTGGAGAGCTATTACGGGGGAGATGCGTTCATACGTTACTATAGTTCAAAGACGTCAGGAACAGTGGTAACTGTGGAAATACCTTATGGAGATGAAGTATATGCTAAAAGTAGTGATTGTGGAGGATGAATATATGGCCCAGACAGGACTGGGGCATCTGATTGAGAAGATCAATCCGGAATATCATATTGCAGGTTATGCAGATAACGGCTGTGACGGAATGGTCTTGGTTAAAGAGGTGAAACCTGACATCGTTATCACGGATATTAAGATGCCCAGGATGAATGGACTGGAAATGATTGAAAGCCTGAGGAAGATTCATATGGACTGTCTGTTCGTGATCCTGAGCGGTTATGCAGAATTTTCCTATGCGCAGCAGGGCATTTCTCTGGGTGTGACGGATTATCTGTTGAAGCCGGTGACTGTGCAGAAGATCAAAGATTTGATGGAGCGGCTGGAGAAAAAACTGAAGCCTGCCTGCCGGGAGACAAAAAAGGAGGCGGCGGTTTATTCTCTTCTTGTCACAAAGGTGATTGGATATATACATGAACACTATCAGGATAAACTGACACTGGATGATCTGGCAGAGAAGTATAAGGTAACGCCGGAATATTTAAGCCGTATGTTTTCCAGGGAGGTTGGCCGTCCTTTTGTCAATTATCTGAAAGAGTACAGGATTGGCAAGGCCAAGGAAATGCTGCAGAAGGGAAACAGGAAAATTTATGAGATTGCTTTTGAAGCGGGATATTCGGATGTGAAATATTTCTGCAGGGTATTTAAAGAGGTTACGGGCGTATCCCCGAAAAAATATCTTCAATATGGTGAAAACGGAGACAAAACAGAATAATTTGAAATTGGATAAAGTGACCGGATATACATGGCAGGACGTGTATATTTGGTCATTTTTTTGTGCAAAAGAATCCACTTTTGTTAAAATCGTATAATTTTGCCTGAAAATGAAAACTGATATAATAAAATCATCTTAAAGAGAGCAGTAAAAATACCGGTATTTCAAAAAGTCAACAAGTTGTAACAAAAATACAGATTATTGGAGGAAAGAAATGAAAAAAAGATTTTTGGCGATGGCACTGACAGGAATAATGACAGCAGGTCTGCTGGCAGGCTGCGGAAGTTCAGGTGGTACTCAGGCGGACACAGCAAAAGACGCAAAGGATGAAAAAACAGCAGATACAGGAAAAGATTCTGACGGCGGGGGAAAAACGGAGGTTGTACTGTGGCATAGTATGGTATCTCCTGAGGTAGAGCCGTTCCAGGAGATGATAGATAATTTTAATGCACAGAGCGAAAAGGCAACTGTTGTGACAGAATGGGTTGCCAGGGATGAGCAGACAAAGCAGCTCACGATTGGCAATATGGCAGGTGAACTGCCGGATATGGTATTTGTGGACAACCCGGAAGTGATCAATTATGGAGAGATGGGGGTATTTCAGGATATCAAGAAACAGTTTGATGGATGGGATGAAAACCAGTTCCTGGACAGTATCACAAACTCCTGTGTATATGAAGGCAAAATGTACGGCGTTCCTTATATCGGCAACAATCTTGCCCTGTTTTATGATAAGGATATGCTGGCTGCCGCAGGCGTGGAAGCGCCGACTACCTGGGATGAACTGGTGGATGCAGCCCAAAAGACTACAAAAGATGGTGTCTACGGCCTGGGATTTTCAGCGATCAAAAATGCGGAGTGTACATTCCAGTTTATGCCGTTCCTCTGGTCAGCAGAGGGGGACTGGACGGATATGGGATCGGATGACAGCATAAAGGCCATGACTTATTACTCTGATTTCGTGAAAAACGGATTGGCCAATAAAGAAGTTTTAAACTGGTCACAGGCTGACGTGTGCAAACAATTTGCCTCCGGCAACTGTGCAATGATGGTAAACGGATCCTGGAACGTGGGGACACTCAGAAATGATGCGCCGGATAAGAACTGGGGAGTTGTACCCATTCCGCAGGACAAAGTACCTGCATCCTGTCTGGGAGGTGAAGCTCTTTGTATCACAAAAAATGCCGATGCTGACGCCTGCTTTGAGTTTATTGAATATCTTTGCGGAAAGGAAATTTCTGCTCCGTACGCAAAGAGCGTAGCAAAATTCTCTCCCCGTTCTGATGTGGATATTGATAAAGAGTTTGCAGATGATCCGGAGATGAAGGTATTTGCTGAACAGATGGAAAATACAAAACCACGCGGGCCCTATCCAAAATGGACAGAGGTGGACAATGTTATCATTGAAGCCTGCCAGAGTGCGCTGACAGAGGCAAAGACGCCGGAACAGGCATGCAAGGATGCCGCCGCAGCGATTGCGGATATTGAGGAATCGTTAAAAAAATAAAATGTTGCATTTGCCGGTCACAGGCAACTGACATTACCAGGAGTCTGCCGGGTTTTTCGGTCTTAAGAAATCCCGGCAGACTTTTTGACTCTAAATACCCTGAAAAGGAGCAGACATTATGGGCAGTAAATATTCCAGAAACAGCAGGCGGGAAATACGAAACGGATATGCATATATTATGCCGGCACTGATTTTCATGGTCGCCATGATCGGATTTCCCATTCTGTATAATTTTTATATCAGTTTTTTTGACATGACAGCACAAAGCGTAGGTATGGGCCATGCGGAATTCATCGGACTTAAGAACTATGAAGCGATTTTCAGTGACCCGACCATGTGGAAGGCTATTAAAAATACATTTTTCTATACGATTTTTTGTATTGTATTTCAGTTTATAATCGGATTTGCTTTTGCAATGTTTTTCAGCAAAAAATTTAAGGCCGCAAGGTATCTGAAGGGCCTTATGGTAATCAGCTATATGCTTCCCATGACAGTGGTAGGACTTATGTTTAAGTTCATGCTGAGCCCTACAAACGGTGTTATCAATGATATTCTTATGAATCTGCATCTTGTGAAAGCGCCCGTGGAATGGCTGCTGAACGAGAAAACAGTTATTTGGGGGCTTATCATAGCCAATACCTGGGTGGGAATTCCTTTTAATATGCTTCTGTTATCAACCGGTCTTGACAATGTCCCCCAGGACGTCTACGAGAGTGCATCTATTGACGGGGCAAATTCCGTACAGAGGTTTTTCTATATTACTGTGCCCATGATCAAGCAGTCTATTCTTTCTGTTTTGATATTGGGATTTGTATATACGTTTAAAGTCTTTGATTTGGTCTATGTAACTACAGGAGGTGGGCCGGTGGATGCCTCAGAGGTTCTTTCCACTTACTCGTACCGTCTTTCCTTTAAGACTTATTATTTCGGACAGGGGGCGGCTGTGGCAAATGTACTGTTCCTCTGTCTGTTTGTGGTGGCATTGGTATATTTGAAATTGATCGGAAAAGATGAGGTGAGTTGACTATGATGAAGCAGCGGACAAAAAATATAATCGATACCATAATAGCAGTTGTAATAGCGGCAATATTTCTTTTTCCCATGTATTGGATCATTATCAGTTCCCTGAAATCCGATACTGAGATTTTTGCGCAGGTGCAGACATGGTTTCCAAGGGAGATCCATTGGGAGAATTACATAGACCAGTTCCAGAATAAATCCAATACAGCTAACATTTTCGTCCAGTTTAAGAATAGCTGGATCATAGCCATAGGTTCCATGGTTCTCTCACTTGTCCTGTCTATTCCCGCCGGATATGGACTGTCAAGATTTAAGATTCCGGGGAAGAAACCGATTCTGATGATCTTTCTGACAACACAGATGCTTCCCTGTTCCCTGGTGCTGACGCCTCTGTTCCTGATCTATAACAAAGCGGGACTTTTGAATACATATCTTGCGCCTATCCTGGCTACAGCTACAATATCCATTCCATTTGTGATCATGGTGCTCAGGCCTATTTTCATGGAATGCCCCAAGGAGATAGAGGAGGCGGCAAGAATTGACGGGTGTAATTACTTTACGGCATTTCTCAGAGTTACACTGCCGATATGTAAGAGCGGTATCATAACGGCTGCGGCATTTTCTTTTATTTTTGCATGGAATGATTTGGTTTATTCCATAACCTTTAACAACAAAGGCGATCTGCTTCCCATGACATCCGGGATCTATCAGTTTCTCGATGCATACGGAACAAAATGGAATATGATCATGGCATATGGTGTGATCATTGTGCTGCCAATCGTGGTGTTGTTTGTATGCCTGCAGAAGTATATTGTGGGTGGACTCGTGGGCGGTGCCGTGAAGGGCTGATCGTTCAGGTGATTTTTGGAAAGGAGAGACACATCGGATGAAAGGTATTGTAAAAGGTGAACAGGAGCGCTTAAGCTGGCGGTATGATGATGAACTGCTGTACATTGAGGCATGGGGCAGGGACAGCCTGCGGGTCAGAAGTACACATTTGGAGAAAATGCCGGAAAAGGACTGGGCTTTGGAACCACAGGGTGAAGTGAAGCCCATCATTAAAATCTCAGAGGATTCTGCCAGTATAACAAATGGTAAAATATGCGCAAGAATCAATACATACGGTTATATTACTTTCTATAATGAGAAGAACGAGGAAATTCTGAAGGAACGCTGGGAAACCAGGGAGGTTCCGGTGGATATGATGGCTACGGAGAATTATGCACGCGTCCTGAAAGAGTGGGGCGGCACCGTACCGAAGGCGGTTATGACTTTTGAGTCAAATAAAAACGAAAAAATTTACGGCATGGGCCAATATCAGATGGAATATCTGGACTTAAAGGGATGTGAGCTTGAACTCTGCCATAAAAATTCTCAGACAAGCATTCCTTTTTACATTTCAAATAAAGGGTATGGCTTTTTATGGAACAATCCGGCAGTGGGAACTGTTAATTTCGCGAAGAACCTGACACGATGGACAGCAGAGGCGTCCTGCATAATTGATTATTGGATTACGGCAGGGGAGACACCAGCCGAAATTTTGGAAAATTATACGGCAGTTTCAGGGCGGCCGGGGGAATTTCCGAAGTGGGCGTCCGGCTTCTGGCAGAGTAAGCTGCGGTATCACAACCAGGAGGAGGTACTTGAAACTGCCAGGGAATATAAGAGAAGAGGACTTCCCTTATCTGTGATAGTTATAGATTTTTTTCACTGGAAACATCAGGGGGACTGGTCATTTGACCCGGAATATTTTCCTGATCCACAAGCTATGGTGGATGAGCTGAAAGAGATGGGCGTTGAACTCATGGTATCTGTATGGCCTACAGTGGAGCCGTACAGTGAGAATTATGCCAGGCTGAAACAATTGGGATTTTTGACCAGGGCGGACCGGGGGGTGAGGACACAGTATCATTGTCTGGGCGCTCAGGTATTTTTTGATCCAACAACACAGGGAGCAAGGGAGTTTTTATATGAAAAGCTGAAAGAGAACTATGGGAAATACGGTATCCGCATTTTCTGGCTGGATGAGGCAGAACCGGAATATCAGCAGTTTGATTATGATATTTACCGTTACCAGGCTGGCTCTGCCAGAGAAATCGGCGGCATATATCCGCTTTGTTACAGTCAGGCCATTTATGACGGAATGAAAAAAGACGGGATTGAAGACCCCATGAATCTTACTCGAAGTGCATGGGCAGGCAGCCAGAAATTCGGGACACTTTTGTGGTCCGGTGATATATATTCCAGTTTCCGTTCCTTCCGTATGCAGATTCGGGCGGGGTTAAATGCCGGTATGGCCGGAATTGCATGGTGGACAAGTGATATCGGCGGTTTCTGGGGCGGAGATCCGGAGAGTGAAGAATTCCGTGAACTTCTTGTCAGATGGTTCCAGTTTGGCGTGTTCAGTCCAATATGCCGGCTTCACGGTCATCGCCGCCCCTCAGGAACCCTGCCGGAAGTTGTGGACAGCGGGATGTTCGACTTTAATACCTGCGGACCAAATGAGGTATGGAGTTACGGAGAGAAAAATTATGGGATTCTAAAAGAGCTGTTGATGCTGCGGGAGAGAATGCGTCCCTATGTGGAGGAAACAGCAGCCGAGGCCTCCGAAACAGGACTGCCCATGCTCAGAACCCTGTTCTTTAACTATCCGGAAGATGAAAACTGCTGGGAGACTGAAGATGAAATTATGTTGGGAAGGGATCTTCTGGCAGCACCGGTCACGTATCCGGGGATGACTTCCAGAGAGGTATATCTGCCAAAAGGAGACAGATGGATCGATTATTATAATGGGAAAGTGTATGAAGGCGGGCAGACATTGATGTACCCTACACCTCTGGAAGTGATACCGTTTTTTATCAGAGAGGGATCCGGGCAGTATGAGAAAATCAGGGGACAGGCAGAGGGAGGCTTATGCGGATGGAAAAATTAGATTCGCCAAAGCTGTCAGATGTGAAGATAGAGGACAGATTTTGGAGCAGATATATTAAACTGGTGCGGGAGAAGATGCTGCCGTATCAATGGGAAGTATTGAATGACAGGGTAAACGATGCGGCGAAAAGCCACTGTATTGAGAACTTTAAAATTGCAGCAAAGGAGAGTACAGGAAAGTATTACGGAATGGTTTTCCAGGATACGGATGTGGCAAAATGGCTGGAAGCCCTGGCCTACAGCCTGGAAGGGGAGAAGAACGGCGAACTGGAAAAAGAGGCTGATGAAGTTATAGATTTGATCGGAAGGGCCCAGCAGCAGGACGGATATCTGGACACATATTATACCATTCAGGAGCCTTTGGGAAGATGGAGCAATTTAAGGGAAGGACATGAATTATATACTGCCGGGCATATGATCGAGGCTGCAGCGGCATATTATCAGGCTACGGGGAAGGACAGTTTTTTAAAGATCGTATGCAGACTGGCAGACTGTATCTGCGATACCTTTGGCCCGGATGAAGGAAAGATCCACGGATGTCCCGGGCATCCTGAGGTCGAGCTGGCACTTGTTAAGCTTTACCGTCTGACAAAAGATGAAAAGTATCTGAATATGGCAAAGTATTTCCTGGATATCAGGGGCAGTCAGAGTCCCAGCCACTTTGAGGAAGAGCAGAAGATGGACGGGTTCCATCACATTTTTCCTGAGTTTGAGCATCTGGGATATAATAATATACAGGCGCATAAGCCGATACGGAAGCAGAAGAAGGCGGACGGACATGCGGTCAGGGCTTTATATTTGTATTCAGCTATGGCTGATGTGGGATACGAATGCAGAGATGAGTCTTTATTGGATGCCTGCAGAATACTATTTGATAATATTACCGGCGCGCAGATGTTTATCACCGGCAGTGTAGGGGCAGCGGCTGACGGGGAATGTTTTACCTGTGATTATGACCTTCCTAACAATTATAACTATTCGGAGACGTGTGCTTCTGTAGCACTTGCCATGTTCTCACTGAGAATGTTCCAGGTAGAGAGAGACGGAAAATACATGGATATCGCCGAGAGGGCGCTTTATAATACAGTTCTTGGCGGTATGTCGTTAAACGGGACAGAATTTTTTTACGTGAATCCTCTGGAAGTGGTACCGGAACAGTTAAAGGCAAACAGAACCCTTCATCATGTACTTCCCTCCCGGAGAAAGTGGCTTGGTGTTGCCTGCTGCCCTCCGAATATTGCCCGTACACTTACCGGCCTTGGGAATTATATTTATTCTGAAAATGAGGATACTCTGTTTGTCAATCTTTTTATCGCCGGAAAGTGCTCAGTAAAATTAAAGGAAGGCACCATATCTGTGTCTGTCCAGACAGATTATCCCTATGACGGCAAGGTGAAAATAACAGTGGAAAACCATGAAGGAATTCCGTTTTCCCTGGCAGTACGCGAGCCTGGATGGACAAAAGTAGAGCAGATGGTCAGTAAGAGCGGAAAAGAAGTTTCAGTCAGACGGGAGAAGGGATATCTGTATACTGAAAAAACAGTTTGGGAGAGCCATGCAGAGTTTATTTTTGAGATACCTTTAAAACCTGTCCTGATGTGTGCCCATCCCCGCGTTGCTTCGGATGCAGGGAAGGCGGCAATCGTACGGGGACCTTTGGTGTATTGTCTGGAGGAAGCCGATAACGGAAAAAATCTGGGAGCTGTCGTACTGGATGCCGGCGGCAGTATAGAACCGGTATTTCAGGAGGATTTACTGGGAGGGACTACCGCTGTTTTAGCGGATGCCTGGCGTGTTAGTGAAAAGGGATGGGAAGGGAAATTATATCAGCCTGTGACGGAACGATTGGAGAAATGCAGGGTTAAGGCTGTGCCGTACTGTATGTGGAATAACAGGGGGGAGGGGGAAATGCGTGTGTGGCTGCGGGTACGTGAGTGACAAACCTCAAAGCCGGATGTGAGTATGTGCATTGAAAAAAGGATGGCGGACACCTATAGGGTATCTGTCATCTTTTTGTTACTGTTCACGGCCAATGTTCCGGGAGGTGTTTTGCGAAGCAAAATCCCGAGGCAGCCAGCGCGATATGGAGCGGAATGCTCCATATCTGTGCATCGCGAAGCGTGTTGCTGGGCACGCAGTGAACAGTAACATCCTTTTTACATCCATGAATAATAAGAAAAGGATATTATTGAAAGTTGAAAATTCAACTGATAAAATGTTATACTAATTGATACATGATAATCGTTATGACTTTTCAACATCAAAAAGGATAAGGTGATAAAAAAATGTACATCGCAGATTTACACATCCATTCCCGCTATTCCCGCGCCACCAGCAGGGACTGCACACCGGAATATCTGGATCTCTGGGCGCGCAGAAAGGGGATTCAGATAGTCGGCACAGGTGACTTCACACATCCTGCCTGGAGGGAGGAACTTCAGGAAAAGCTGGAACCGGCGGAGGATGGGCTGTATGTGCTGAAGGAAGAATACAGAATACAGGATTCCACAGCGGCCGCAGCTATGCAGCCGCGTTTTGTCATTACAGGGGAAATCAGCTCCATTTATAAGAAAAAGGATAAAGTCCGTAAAGTACACAGTCTGATTCTCCTGCCGGGACTGGAGGAGGCGGAAATTATATCCAAAAAGCTGGAAAGCATCGGCAATATCCATTCCGACGGACGTCCCATATTGGGATTAGACTGCAGGGACCTGCTGGAAATACTGTTGGAGCTGTGTCCAAATGCCGTCTATGTGCCGGCGCATATCTGGACACCTCATTTTTCTTTATTCGGGGCTTTTTCTGGTTTCGATACAGTGGAGGAATGCTTTGATGATTTATCACCATACATTCGGGCCATGGAGACAGGACTTTCCTCAGATCCGCCTATGAACTGGAGGATATCTGCCCTTGATAAATACCAGCTTATATCAAATTCCGACGCGCATTCTCCTGCAAAGCTGGGCAGGGAGGCCAATCTGCTGGACATAGAACTTTCCTATGAGGGGTTAAAAAATGCCATTCAGGAAGGAATCGGATTGGCAGGAACCATAGAGTTTTTCCCGGAAGAAGGAAAATATCACTTTGACGGACACAGAAAATGCCATCTCTGTTTAAGTCCGGCGGAGGCTGAGAAATACAACGGTAAATGCCCTGTCTGCGGAAGGAAACTCACGATCGGAGTGTCTCACAGAGTGGAACAGTTAGCTGACCGCCCGGAAGGCTTTCTAAGAGCCGATGCGAAAGCCTTTGAAAGCCTTGTACCGCTGCCGGAAGTTATCGGCGCTTCTGTGGGCTATTCCTCGGCAAGCAGAAAAGTTGTAAGACAGTATGAGGAAATGCTCCGGAAACTGGGACCTGAATTTGAAATACTGCGGGTAATGCCGCTGGAGGAGATCAGAAACGTTTCCGGGCATTTGATCACTGAGGGAATCCAGAGGCTGCGGGAAGGAAAAGTGGAGAGAGTCCCCGGTTTTGACGGAGAGTATGGCACCATAAAATTATTCGAGCAGACAGAAATAGAAAACCTGGATGGACAGTTGAGCCTTTTTGACAACACGGGCAGCATCCAGAATACGAATAAAATATCAGGCAATACAGGAACTGTACAGAGAAATAGACAGCCAGATGATGTACAGGAAAACCCCCTTCCCCCTCTACCTGCTCCGCAGGCGCTGAACCCCAGGCAGCAGCAGGCCGTCCAGTCCATAGACCGGGCAGTGGCAGTCATAGCAGGTCCGGGTACCGGGAAGACTAAGACACTCATATCCCGCATCCTCTATCTTCTGGAAACCAGAAAGGTAAAGCCCTCGGAGATAACCGCAGTGACGTTCACGAATAAAGCCGCCGCCGAGATGCAGGAGCGACTGAAGCAGCAGCTGGGAAAAGGCAGATCAGCCAGGCTGATCCAGGTAGGAACTTTCCACTCCATCTGCCTTGATCTGCTGAAAAAACAAGGTATGCAGTTTACCCTTGCCGACGAGACGGAAACCCTGGATATCGCTGCAGATATAGTAAAGAGCAGGAATCTGGGAATAAAGCCCAGACAGTTCCTCCAGAAAGTATCCCGGATTAAAACAAACAGTGATGTGTTCTCAGACCTTTCAGACGACAGGAGTGAAGAGAAAGCTCCGTCAGACCATACACCGTTCACCGCCCTTGGCATAACAGAATCCGAATATGCCGCGTACATTGAATATTGTCAGATATTAAGATCCCTGCATATCCTTGACTTTGACGACCTGCTTACGGAAACTCTGAACCTCATAAAATCTGATCCAACCATTCCGGCACAGTGTTTCAGTTACCTACACGTGGACGAATTTCAGGATATCAGCCCAATCCAGTACCGGCTGATCATGGAGTGGACAAAGCAGGGCAGAGAGCTTTTTGTCATCGGTGATCCGGACCAGTCCATTTACGGCTTCCGCGGCTCGGATGCCAAATGTTTTGAACATTTAAAAAATGATTTTACAGACATGAGCATCATCCGCCTGACCGAAAATTACCGCTCAACACCTCAGGTGATATCCGGCGCGGTCAAGGTTATTTCCCAAAATCCCGGCATGGAGAGGGTTATCCATCCCAACCGGCCGGACAGCACACCTGTCCGCCTCGTTACAGCCGGAAGTGAGATGGGGGAGGCTGTCTTTACCGCCAAAGAGATCAACCGCCTGATCGGCGGAATTGATATGCTGGATGTGCAGCAAACACAGGAAACGCAGAAAACGCATACAGAGCACAAGACAAGAAGCTTTGCCGATATTGCAGTTTTGTACCGAACACACCGCCAGGCTGAACTTTTAGAAAAATGTCTGCAGAGGGAAGGCATTCCATATGTGATCGCCGGACGCGAGGATTTTCTTGCGGAAAAGACCGTCCGGGGATGTCTCTGTTTTTTCCGCTGTCTGACAGATCAGACAGACACAGTGAACAGAGATATTTGCCTGAAATTACTGTGGGACCTGGAACCCAACCGGATAAGCGGCAGTATTTTTGAAACCATGCAGGAAAAATATATTCCATTCCTGAAAAAAGGAAAACCCCAGAAAGTCCTGGCACAATGGATAGAAGATATGAATCTTACAGATGATATAGCTGTAAATAAGCTTCTTGGAATGGCCGTATTCTATAAATCCATGCAGGAATTCATGGATGCCGTCAGTCTTGGCGTGGAAAGTGATCTGAAACGCTGCGGCGGCAGGCAGTATACCGCCGACTGTGTCACACTCATGACACTCCACGGCTCAAAAGGCCTGGAATTTCCGGTGACGATCATCTATGGCGTCAGAAAAGGCGCTATACCCTTTGAGAGGGAATCCCATCCAAAGAAAGAAAACAGCTCTGGTATCCGGGAGACTTTCATCACGGACATAGAGGAAGAACGCCGGCTCTTCTACGTGGGAATGACCAGAGCAAAAGAGGAACTGATACTCACCACGTCCGGTGATTCCTCTGTCTTTCTGGAGGATCTGCCGGAGGAATCGCTGCTCAGGGAAAGCGCTGATAAAAGAAAGCAAAACGATGGGGGAGAGCAGTTAAACCTTTTCGACTTCCTGTAAAAGAAGCAGACTGAGAGGAAAAAGAATGGCACAAAAGAATTTAAAACATCTTACGCTCCTGCATTCCAATGACATGCACGGCGATTTTCTGGCAGAAGAAATTGATAATGAGCTGGTGGGAGGTGTCTCCCTGCTTTCGGGTTATGTAAACCAGGTCAGGAGAGATACCCCCAATACCCTTTACATGATCGCAGGGGACATGTTCAGAGGCTCTCTTATAGATACGGAATTCAAGGGAATCTCCACCATAGAGATTATGAATGTCCTGGGGCCTGATATTGTCTCCCTGGGGAACCACGAACTGGATTACGGCATTGCACATCTGCTCTTTTTGGAGCGCTGCTGCAAATTCCCCATTGTAAACGCCAATATCTACATCAGACCCACAGGCATGCGTCTGTTTCAGTCCCACAGGATTCTTCACGTGGACGGCATGAAGATCCTCGTCATGGGGCTTTTGACGGAAGATATCATGAGCAAGGCAAAATCAGACATGCTTCTGGGGACTTTCGTGGATCTGTCCGACGCAGCCAGGGAAGTGGGAATTATCTGCAACAGCTATAAAAATGTGGACATTGACTTTACCATTCTTCTGACACACATCGGATTTGCAGAGGATTTAAAGCTTGCCGAACAGCTTGACCCCAAATGGGGAGTGGATGTTATCATCGGCGGCCACAGCCACACCTATCTGGATGAACCGGCAGAGGTGAACAATATCCTCATTGTACAGGCCGGAATCGGAACAGACCAGATTGGCCGCTTCGAGATAGAGGTGAACACAGATACCAATTCTGTGGACAGCTATACCTGGGAGACAGTCCCCATCGATGACGCACACTGTGAGAAAAATGAAGAACTGGAACACCTCATCTATGATTTTAAGAGAGTGACAGATGAAAAATATGGGGCGATCCTCACCAGCATGGTGAGAAAGGCGACACATCCCAGCCGCTATCAGTCAACAAGCGCAGGCAATCTGTTCTGCGATGCATTGAAAATGCAGTTCGAACTGGATATTGTCATGCTTGGCTCCGGAAGCCTGCGTGCGGAGGAAATCGGGCCGATCATCACCGTAGGGGATCTGCTCAACATGTATCCCTATGACGAGACCCTGGTACGCATTGAACTGACGGGAAAAGAACTGAAAAATGGAATTCTTCACGCTATGAAAAAAAGTGTCAGCGTGGATGGCAGTGATTCGGAATATTACCAGTTCAGCAAAGGCGTCCGCATGGTCTATTCCACAGGCCGGCAGGTGCTGACGGATGCAGTGTTTAACGGAGAGGAGATTCGGGACCAGGACGTATTTGCAGTGGGCCTGGAATTGTTCCATTACAATAACATTGACAGCTTTCTGGGGCTTGACCGGGAGATCATCGAACAGCGGAAACCATCCCGGACCGTAACGGGAAATATCCGCACAGCCATTGAGGAATACTTCAGGGAACACAACGCGCTGCGCCCTGTATATGAAAAAAGAACCATAACAACAGATTGAGAAAGGGAGACTATAAAATGCAGATAATCATAAGAAACGCACGGCCGGGGGAGGGAGAAACCCTGGCTCTCATTGAGGCGGCCTGCTTTCCGGCAGCGGAAGCAGCCAGCGCGGAGGCCATAAAAGAGCGCCTGAACGCATTTCCGGAGAAGTTTTTTGTAGCGGAAACAGAGGGAAAAGCAGTGGGATTTGTAAACGGAGGCGTGACAGACGAACCGCATCTGCCGGATGAAATGTATCACGATATAAGTTTACATAATCCAGACGGTGCCTACCAGACCGTATTCGGACTGAATGTTCTGCCTCAGTACAGAAGACAGGGAATCGCGGAAATGCTCATGAAAGCCCTAATCCAGTCTGCCCGGCAGGAGGGGAAAAAGGGAATGATCCTTACCTGTAAGGACCATATGATCCATTATTACGAAAAGTTTGGCTTTGTCTGCCACGGCAGAGCGGATTCCTGCCATGGCAATGCAGTCTGGAATGATATGCGGCTGATTTTTTGACAAGACTAAGCACGCTCAAACCCATGTATCCAGTCTGCTTTCTTATAATACAGCACAAATACCACGGAGCTTAAAAACCACGTCAGAGGATAAGCCCAGAAGATCACATTGATGGACGGTATGTATTTAACGATCACAGATATGTATGACACACGCACAATGCACCAGAACACCAGCATGACCAGCATAGGCACAGAGGCCCGTCCGGAACCGCGCAGGATAGCCGCAATGCAGTGGGAGAGCGCAAGAAGGAAGTAAAACAAAGTGACAGTCCGCGCCTGGGCGGTTCCGAACCGGATCACATGGGCTTCATTGTTGAAGGCGGCAATGAGAACCGGGGCAAAGGTATAGATGAGCACCCCGATGGCCTCGGCGATCAGCATGGAGCAGAGCAGGCCGAACCTGGCCCCCTTTTTTGCCCTGTCATATTCCTTTGCCCCGAGATTCTGGCTGACAAATGTGGTCAGCGCCAGGGTAAAGCAGTTGATAGGCAGGAAGACAAACCCCTCAATCTTGGAGTAAGCGCCGCACCCGGCCACTGCCATTTTTCCGAAGGCATTGATGTTAGTCTGGACGATTACGTTGGCGAAGGCAATGATAGAATTTTGAAATCCGGCCGGAAGCCCATTTTTGATAATACGGCTGAACATGGTTCTGTCGAATCGTATCTTATTTATGTAAACCCGATAGTCCTCCGGGCAGCGTCTGAGCTTTCCGAAACACAGCACAGCGCTTAAAAACTGGGAGATGATCGTGGCAAGAGCAGCGGAGCCTACCCCCATGTGCAGGATAAGGATAAAAAATAAATCCAGCACGACATTTACCACAGAGGAGATGATCAGGTAAACCAGCGGGTGCCTGCTGTCTCCCACAGACTGCAGGATTCCCACGAACACATTGTACATAACAAACCCCAGGGAACCGGCAAAATAGATGCGGAAATATGTGGTGGACTGGGGAAGTACATCCGCGGGTGTTCCCATCCAGATCAGGATCTGAGGGGCCAGCACAACTCCCGCAAGAGTGAGCACAGCGCTTGCGGCAAGGCCGAGGGCTATGGTGGTGTGGATAGCTTTTTGAAGGCTTTCAATATTTCTGGCGCCGTAATATCTGGCAATCACCACGCCGGCGCCCATGGCAATGCCGTTGAAGAAGCCCACCATGAGGAAAATGAGATTCCCCGAGGAGCTTACCGCGGCCAGTGCATTGCTGTCCAGAAAATTTCCCACGATCAGGGAGTCTGCAGTGTTGTAGAGCTGCTGAAAGAGATTCCCCAGAAAAAGCGGGAGAGCGAACAGTATGATTTTTTTCCATATGGGACCTGAGGTCATCAGGGTTTTGGATTCTGCTGTATTCATGATAAGATAACTCCATTTATATTCAGTAAGAAAGTAAGGCCCGATAAACGGCCCTTTCATTATTTTACTCCTCATGTGGAAAAAAGCAACCGGAAAAGCTATTGACAAACATACCGTTGGTATGTTAACGTAAAGATAATCCAATGAAAATATGGAGGTATATTATGGCACGGAATAAATATCCGGAAGAGACAGTGAATCTGATCCTGGAGACTGCAGGCCGTCTTTTTGTGGAGAAGGGATATGAGCGGACATCTATCCAGGATATCGTGGATAATCTGGGAGGACTCAGCAAAGGCGCTATTTACCACCACTTTAAGTCCAAGGAGGAAATCCTTTCGGCTGTGACAGACCGCATGACAGAGGAATCAGAGGTTTTGTTAAGCCGGATAAGAGATGATAAGACGCTCACAGGGAAGGAAAAGCTCAGGAAACTTTTCTATGAATCCCTCAACCGTCCGGAACAGAAGGATATGTTCCGTTCTGCACCGCGTCTCGGAGAGAATCCGCAGTTATTGGCCATGGTAATGCGGGAAACCATTGATATCACGGCACCTATTTATCTGACTCCGATTATGGAGCAGGGGATAAAGGACGGCACTATCCATACCAAGTATCCGAAAGAGTTGGGCGAAGTCCTGCTTCTGCTTGGAAATGTATGGCTGAATCCCATGACAATGGATTCCACACCGGAAGAGACATACAGGAAATGCCTGTGTTTTAAGGAAATCCTGGATGCCATGGGGCTTGATATTGTGGGAGAGGAAACTGTTGAGAAACTGCAGGAACTGACAGAGATTTATAATGACCATAAATGATTTTCGGCTGCCCGGCAGCATAGTCTGAACCGGCAGCCCATTTTTTTATCATTATACATACCTACGGTCGGTATTAAAAAGGAGAAAGACAATGGACGCAGTAATAGAAATCAGAGAAGTGTCAAAAAGCTTCCAGGGGCAGAGTGTGCTGGAGCGCTGTTCCCTGAATCTGCAAAAAGGAGAGATTTACGGTCTTCTGGGTGTCAATGGAGCAGGCAAGACCACACTGATGAAGATAACCGGAGGCTTTCAGCAGCCGGATGAAGGAGAGGCCCGGATAGACGGCAGGGACAGTTGGGAGCACAGGGAAAAGATCCGGAGCAGAATAGGTTCTCTGATCGAGACACCCATATTTTATGAACACCTGTCAGCCCGTGAGAATCTGGAGATCCATATGGCATATATGGGGCAGAACAGGGATATCACAGGCGCACTGGAACAGGTAGGGCTTTCCCGGACGGGCAGAAAGCCCGTGGCGAAATTCTCCATGGGAATGAAGCAGAGGCTGGGGATTGCAAGGGCCATGCTCCATAACCCGGACTGTCTGCTGCTGGATGAACCCATTAACGGCCTGGACCCTGTGGGGATACAGGAGGTGAGGGATATCCTGCTGGCCCTGGCAGAGAGAGGCACTGCAATCCTGATATCCAGCCATATTTTAAGCGAGATGGAACAGCTTGCACACAGAGTGGGAATCCTGGCACAGGGGAAAATCGTGGAAGAGTTCTCTCCCTCCATGATGAGAGCACAGTACGGAGAAGACTTTGAAAAGTATGTCATTGATATTATGAGGAGGAAACAGGTATGAAGCTGATCAAACTGGAATTAAAAAGAACGGATTTTAAGGGCTACCTTCTGGCAGCCGCGGGCATATCGGCCTTTTGTCTGATCATGGCCTTTGCCTTTCCCCTGATTCCCAAGATGGAAGAGAGAAGTGTGACCGGCGATGACGCGCTGCTGTTTGCCACGTGGAGAGGGCTGCTTCTTCCTGTCTCCGGTCTGATCATGTCCTGTTTTGCAGTCATGGGCGGAGCCATGGCAGCCAGATTGGTGGTGACAGAATATACCGGAAAGAACGCACTTCTGCTGTTCTCCTACCCGGTGAAAAGAAAAGCTATTTTGAAGGCGAAATGTATCCTTATGTGGGGATTTGTCTTCACAGCGACCTTCTTATGTGAGACGGTCTCCTTCCTAGTGGTGGGAGTCGCTGCCAATCTGTTTCATTTCGTTCCCGAGACCTTTGGTATGGCGGAAATGGGAAGAGTGCTGGCAGCCGGTGCGGTTCTGGGAGTGATGGCAGCATCCATCGGGCAGATTTCCATGCGGGTCGGATTTTGGAAGAAATCACTGGTGGCGTCCGTGGTGGCTGCTGTCATTTTGATCTGCCCTGTGACGAACCTTTTTATGCTGGGAGCCGAAAGCGGGATGTGGGTCATGGTGGGAATCATGGTCATCACTCTGGCAGGCGGCATCGGATGTTACACGGGACTTGCAAATAAAATAGAAAATATGGAGGTATAAATAATGAAGAAAAACGGGTTTTCCAGAGATTTTACACTGGTAGTCATCGGGCAGATCATCTCTCTGTTCGGCAATGCGGTAGTCAGATTTGCCCTGCCGCTCCATCTGCTGAATATTTCCCAGTCCCCTGCTTTATACGGTCTGGTGTCAGCGCTGGCGTTTCTGCCGCTGCTTATCATGTCGCCGCTGGGCGGTGTGATCGCGGACCGGGTGAATAAGAGGAACATAATGGTGGTTCTGGATTTTACCACGGCGGGTATCATTCTCCTGTTTCTTCTGCTTTCCCGGCAGGTGAACCTTGTGACTCTGATTCTTGTGACCCTGATTCTGCTGTTCAGTATATCCGGCCTCTATCAGCCGTCTGTACAGGCAAGTATGCCGTTCCTGGTGCCGGAGGAGAAGCTGGTGCAGGCAAATGCCATGATCAATACCGTGTCTTCCCTGGCCGGTCTGCTGGGACCTGTGCTGGGCGGCATTTTCTACAGTATGAAGGGGATTCATGTGGTGCTTGCAATCAGCATGGTCTGTTTTTTCCTCTCCGCTGTGATGGAGATCTTCATCAGAATCCCCTTTGTGAAAAGGGAGACAGACAGGGGCGCATTCCGCATTATCTTCGGAGACCTGAAGGAGAGTGTGCGTTTTATTGCCAAGAGCCAGAAAGTGATAGGCAAAGTTACGGTCATTATTGCGTTTGTAAACTTATTCATCTCGTCCCTGCTGATCATCGGGCTTCCGGTTCTCTGTACACAGGTGCTGGAATTTCGGGGGGCTGACCCGAATCAGATGTATGGATATCTGTCGGGGATCATGGCCTTCGGCGGCATAGCAGGGGGAATTTCTGCCGGTGTCCTTGGCAGCAGGATCAAGATCGGGGATACCTGGAAGCTCATTCTGGGGGTGGCCCTGCTCATGTTCCCTATGGGCGGAATCCTGTCTTCCGCGGTACCGGATATGGGTAAATATATGGTATTGGCAGCAGGCGCATTTCTGATGATGCTGTGTGCGACTCTGTTCACGGTGCAGACCATGTCCTTCATCCAGATAAAAACACCGGGACATTTGATCGGAAAGGTGATCTCCTGGGTCATGGCCATTGCCACCTGTTCTCAGCCTCTGGGCCAGGCCGTATACGGTGTGGTATTTGAACAGGCCAGGGGACAGGAATGGGCAATTTTCGCAGCAGCCGGTATCGCCAGTATAATCGTCAGTCTGTATCTGAGAAAAATATGGATCGCGGAAGGGATGCTGGACGGGGGAACAGAGGTCGTGTCCGGTGCATATAAATAAAGAAAAAAGCAGATTTCTCTATGTTCTATGTAAGATCCAATGACGGCACCAGAATTGCTGTCTATGAATGCAACAAGGGCTGTCCGAAAACCGTGTTTCTGGTTCACGGATGGCCCCTTTCACACAAGATTTATGAATATCAGATTGAACTGCTTACAAGGTGCGGGTATCATGTGGTGGCAGTTGATCTGAGAGGATTCGGCGAGTCTGACACACCGGCCTGTGGTTATGGGTATGACCAGATGGCAGCGGATATTTACCATGTGGTAAAATCCATGGGACTGAAAAAATTTATTCTCACAGGATTTTCCATGGGAGGGGCCATTGTGCTGCGCTATATGCGGCTGTTCTGCGGCTATGGCGTGGAGAAGCTGATTCTTCTGGCAGCGGCTGCACCGTCCTGGACACAGCGGGAGGGATATCCCTATGGTCTTACCAGGAAATATGTGGATAGCCTGATCTGTCTGGCTGAGACGGACAGACCGCAGCTTGCCTGTAACTTCAGCCATGAACAGCTTTTCGCTGCGCCTCACAGAGAACCGGTGAAACAATGGTTTCGGGATATAGTTCTCTCGGCATCCGGATTAGGTACTGTCAGAAGCGCAATGGCACTCAGGGATGAGGATGGGCGCTGTGACCTTCCCTGTGTCCATGTTCCCACATGGATCATCCACGGGGGAAAGGATGTGGTGGTATCCAATGACCTGGCCCGTATCCAGAAGGAGGGAATCCCCTGTTCCCGGCTGGTAACCCTTGAAAACAGCGGACACGGTATCATGTATGATGAGCTGGCCCTGTTTAACAGGATATTTTTGCGGGCAGTCAGAACCAATCCCCAGGAACGATAGAGAAACATTCGCATGGTTTTTAACCGCATGTCAGAAATGGCATGCGGTTTGTGTGTTTATATGCTATAATAGCTAAAAAAGCGTGAGGCCGCTTCCGAGGGCGGCGTACAGTTGAGGAAAGGGGAAATTTTGTGCAGAAAATTTTTACCAGGTACATCAGCTATGTTGTCGCTGTGGCTCTTCTGGCTATTTTAGTATTGAACTGGGGGCTGCAGGGGCGAAATGCCAGGAGCCAGATGGTACAGAACTCTACGCTCAAACTGGGACAGATATCGCAGACCATTGACAATAATGAGGTGGAGCTGCTGAACCTGAAGGAGAGCCTCAGTGAGGATTATTTGACAAGAGCCTATGCTTTCGCCTATATTATAGAACAGAATCCCAGTGTACTGGACAGCCAGCAGGAACTGGAGCGGATCGCGGAGCTGCTCAATGTGGATGAGCTTCATGTGATCGATGAAAACGGGATTCTCTTTGCAGGCAGTATTCCGAAATATTTCGGCATGGACTTCCATACCACGGACCAGACAGAAGAATTTCTCAGTATTTTAGATGATCCGAGTTCCTATCTGGTGCAGGATATAAGACCGAACGGCTACGAACAGAAGGTGTTCCAGTATATCGGTGTGGCGCGCCAGGATAAGAAGGGGATCGTACAGGTGGGAATGGCGCCGACCAGGATGCTGGAGGCCCAGAAGAGAAACCAGCTCGACTACATATTCTCCAGAGTTCCTGTGGATGCAGGGGGTGTGCTTTTTGCCATAGATAAGGAGAGTGGTGAAGTGCTGGCCCATTCTGATGAGAGTATGGCCGGCAGCAGTATGAAGAATCTGGGATTGACGGAGGAAGAGATCGCAGACTGCAGAGACGGCGGATTTATCCATCAGGAGGGGAAAAAGATATTTTGTGTCAGCCTGGAGAAGGATAACCTGATACTGGTTTCAGGTGAAAATGAGAAGGAGCTTTATGAGGAACGGAATACGCAGACGATCCTTACTTTTTGTTATCTGGTTCTGGTGTACCTGGTAACCATTCTGGTCATTAACCGTCTTCTGAAGCATCAGATCGTGGACGGGATACATACCATCATGGATGATCTGCATGATATTACAGACGGTGATCTGGATACTGTGGTGAAGGTGGACAGCAATCCGGAATTCAGGCAGCTCAGTCAGGGAATCAATAAAATGGTGCAGGGAATCCTGGATGCCACGGTCAAGATCTCAAAGGTCATTGACACGCTGGACCTGCCCATAGGTGTGTTTGAATTCAATGAGGACAGTGAAAAGGTAATGGCCACAGAACGTTTCCGGCTTGTGCTTGACTGGACAGAGGAGGAGATGAACCGGGCCTGCCGGGACAGGAATATCTTCCGAGTCATGCTGGAGAAGACTCTGAGGGCAGCTTTTGACAAGAGAGGCAGTGATTTTAAGATCAGGGAAAATCCCGAGAAGTGGGTCCGTATCTTTACCACCACGGAAAACGGAAGCACTTTTGGAATCATCTCAGATGTGACGGGAGAGGTACAGGAAAAGAAACGGCTGGAGCACGAGAGGGACTACGACTCCCTTACCGGACTATGCAATCTGGATACCTTCAGAAAAGAAGTGGAGAATATCCTTACGGGCCGTGACATTGGTGAGTGTGCCATGGTCATGATGGATCTTGACAGCTTCAAGGGAATCAATGACCATTTCGGACATGACTGGGGCGATGAATATCTGCGCGTCTGTGCAGGATTTTTGACAGAGTTCAACGGAGAAAAGGGAATCGCGGCCAGGCGTTCCGGGGATGAGTTCTGCCTCTTTCTGCATCACTATAAGACAAAGCAGGAGATTGCCAATGATATGGAGGAATTTTACAGCAGGCTGCAGCAGAACCCTGTGGTATTTCCGGATAAGAGCAGCAGAATGCTGGAGATATCTTCAGGTCTTGCCTGGTACGGCGGCGGTCTGAAGGAGTTCCAGACACTTTTAAAAGCAGCGGATTATGCCCTGTATGATGCAAAGAACAGCGGAAAGGGAATCATGAAACAGTATTCCCTGAACTGACATTAATCATAAAGAGAGGAGACAGACAACATGGATAAAGATACAACTGTGGCGGACTTAAAAAGCAGAGTATTCGATTTTTGCGAGGAGAGGCATTGGAACAAATCCCATAATCCTAAGGATTTGTCCATCGGTATTTCCACAGAGGCCAATGAACTGATGGATTTGTTCCGTTTCAAGTCAAATGACCAGATGAAAGAAATGATGAAAGATAAGAAGAAGAGGGAGCGCATAGGGGAGGAGCTGGCAGATACCCTGATTTTTTCCCTGCGTTTTGCCCAGATGTATGCGTTTGACATTGACGATATCATCCGTGATAAGATGGTGAAAAATGCGGTGAAATATCCTAAGCCTGAGAAATAACGGCGGGAAGGAGTACGGATGGAGATCAGATGTATTGCCCTTGATCTGGACAGGACGACCCTGGACGGGGACGGATATCTGCCGGAGGAAAACAGAAAGGCCCTGGAGGAAGTTATGGAAAAGGGCGTGCAGGTGGTGGTGGCCAGCGGAAGGGCCCTTTCCACGCTGCCGGCGGCAATCAGGGAAATGGAAGGGATACGGTATGCCATTACATCAAACGGAGCCGCAGTATATGAACTCCACACAGGAAAATGCCTGAAACAATATAAGATGACAGAGGAGTCAGTGCGCCGCATTTTGACGCTCACAAGGAATTTTCCTGTGACCTATGAAGCATTTGTGGATGGCGAGGCTTATGCACCCAGGGCTTATGTGGAAAGCCCTGTGCAATTCGGCGCCAGTGTCCGGGCCATTCCCTATATCCAGGGAACCAGAAGGCCGGTGGAGGATATTCGGGCATTTATCTGTGACCATGCCTCTGTACTGGACGGCATGGACGTCATAACAGGGGACCGGGAGCTGAAGACCAGGTTGTGGCAGCTTCTGAACGCGGAGGTCCGGGATGTGTATATCACTTCTTCGGTGGCACAGCTTTTGGAAATTTCTTATAAAGATGCAGGGAAACATACAGGGGCAGCCTTTCTTCTGGACTATCTCGGACTGTGCAGGGAGGAGCTTGCGGCTTTCGGGGATGGAGATAACGATGCGGAACTTCTGGCGTTTGCGGGAATTGGGATCGCGATGGAGAATGCATCCGTAAAATGTAAGGAATCTGCAGACTGTATCACCCTGTCCAATGAGGCGTGCGGGGTTGCCCACGGCATCAGGAACATACTGAAATTATAAGAGAGGCAAAAAATATGATTCAAAATTGGAAACACAAGTTCAGATATATTGGCGGCATTCTGATACTGCTGCTCTGCCTGCTGACCGGATGCACCGGAACTGCGGACGGCACGGCAGGCCGGACAGAACAGGATTCTGCCAGGACAGTGCAGCAGGAGGAACAGGATGCAGAGGCATCGGCGCTGGAGGAATCGGGAACTTATACCTCGAAAGAGGATGTGGCAACTTATATCCATCGGTTTGGTCATCTTCCGGATAATTTTATTACCAAGAAGGAGGCTAAGAACGCCGGATGGGTCAGCAGTAAGGGGAACCTGTCTGAAGCCGCCCCGGGCAAGAGCATCGGCGGAGACAGATTCGGCAACTATGAGGGAATCCTGCCGGAAAAAGAGGGGCGGCAGTATTATGAATGTGACATTGACAGCGATGGAGGCTATCGGGGGGCAAAGCGGATCGTCTATTCCGATGACGGTCTTGTGTATTACACAGAGGACCACTACGAAACCTTTGAGCTTTTGTATGGAGAGGAGAATCCATGAGGATAGTCCTGGACGCGTTATGTATGGAAGAGAAGGAGACAGCACATACATATCTGAAAGAAAAACTGCGGCTGCCGGATTATTATGGGGGCAATCTGGACGCCTTGTACGACTGTCTTACAGATGAGGAAGAGATGGAGATAGAGGTGGAGAACAGAGAGCAGGCGGGGAAATATTTTCTGCGGATATGGAACGTTCTGCTGGATGCCGCTGAAGAAAATGAAGGTCTTCAGTTGATTGGCTAGTAAAAACACAGGAGAAAGAGTATGGGTAAAATGCAGAAAGACAGCAAAAAAGCATCTAAGAAATGGATATGGATTCTTCTGGCAGTTATAGCCGTAATATTGGCAGCAGCAGTTGTGATCTTCATGAAGGGCAGAACAGAGAAAGAAGTATTTTCCGTTGACGGACAGCCGGTCTACAGGGAAGAAGTGGCATGTATCGTCAATAAGATCAAATTATACCAGAGAGAAAAAACAGCAGAGAAGGCCGGGATTGATGTGTCAGAATTTACCTGGGAGACAGAGGCCGATGGAAGGACGGGATATGAATACCTGGCTGATGCAGTGGTGGAGGAACTTAAAGAGATTAAGACCATGCAGAAAGAGGCCATGGACAACGGCCTTGCAGATGCGATTGATTATCCGTCCCTGATGAAGGCAATGGAAAAAGAAAACAAGGACAGGGGAGAGAAAAAGGGGAACAATGAAACCGTATTCGGAGTGACCCGGTACACGGCAGACCAGTTCTATGACTACTTCAATGAGAATCTGTCCCTTCAGAATAAAAGGGAGCTGATAAATAAAGAGGTGCTCACTGCATCTGACGTGGAGGCAAGGGCAGCTTATGATGCAGATCCGGATTACTTTGACAATGAGGGCTATGAGAATGTGGAGACATCTGCAAAAAACCTTGTGTTAGAGAACAAGTATCAGGAGCATTTGAAAGAAATGGCGGAAGTGGCCAAAGTAGAGATACCGGATGAGCAGGCACTGTTACAGGCTGTGAAGGACTCACTGAAAGGGAAATCGTAAAACAAGGTAATCAATTACTGTGCATATACTGCGCTGACCGTAAGAAAACATTCAGCAGATAGGAAAAAAGAGAGCTGTTTACACAGAAAGCAGGAAGTGTGAACAGTTCTTTTTTATTGGGAAAAATCCATTTGTTTGTTTAATCTGTTATATTTTTTGTATTATTGACCGATGGGGAAACATAAATGGTCGAAAATGACGAAAAATAAGTAGAAATCGTAAAAATATATGTATATATGTAAGCTATAATAGAAGACACGGCAATGCAACACCTGTCAAAATGACGGAAGTGGATCAGCGCAGCGTGTTGAAGCTCATTGCGTAAATATTCTTTTGGAAGGAGAGCAATGTATGAAATCATGGAAGCGATGGAACAGGGCGTTTAGTGTTACTCTGGCGACGGCTCTTGTCTGTACTTCAGTTAATTTCCCGGTTTATGTGCAGGCAGCCACAGATAACCAGGGAAGTATACCTGAAGCAGCCACGGAGAGCATCCCGGAAGTATCCGGCACGGTCTACCATGTGGACAGCGAGAACGGCAGTGATGAGAATGGGGATGGATCGATCAGTAATCCGTTCAAAACCTTGGATAAGGTGAACACCATTGAATTACAGCCGGGAGACGGCATCAGCCTGAAGAAAGGCAGCATTTTTGACAACCAGCAGCTTGCACCGAAAGGCACCGGAACGGAGGAGAAACCCATTGTAATTGATACATATGGTGAGGGAAACATGCCTGTGATCAATGCAGGAGGATTCAGAAGAACCGGTGAAAAAAATGACGACGGCACACCTGAATATGCAGGCTACAAAGAAGCAGTCCTGATTCAGAACATGGAGTATACCTATGTGACTGGTCTGGAAGTTACAAATGACGACGCATTTAACGAGACAAGTGAAGCAAATGACCAGAACAACCTGAACTCCGGAAGTGATGATGTGATCCCGAGACGTCTCGGTATCCATGTTACCATTGACGAGAGAGAGACGGTTAACAAAACTCTGGAGGGTGACAGAGAATACAACACAGTTGTCATCGACGGCTGTTATGTACATGATGTGGACGGAAATGAGAACCGCGGTGTGAACAAAGTAGACGGCGGTATCGGCGTTGAGGTTATCTTCAGCTCAAAAGCAGGGGTATATCCTTACTTCAACGGCGTGACCATCCAGAACAACAGAATTGACCAGTGTGACCGTACAGGAATCAAGGCAATCCGTCTTTCTGACCTGGACAACTTCAGAAACAACACACCGGGTACTGACAATTATGACCCGAATAATGATGCGGATTATAATGGGGCCAATGATGGTGTGCGCCATGACAATATCCGTTATAAAGACCAGGCACAGAGAGGCCTTCATATTGTAGGAAACTATCTGAGCGATATCGGCGGTGACGGTATCCTTGTCTGCGAATCACAGGGCGCTTTGGTGGAGCACAATGTGGTGAACGGACAGGCCATGCGTGCGAAAGGCGCCAATGCAGGTATCTGGGCATGGAACTCTTTTGATACCTTATTCCGCTATAATGAGAGCTTTGACGGTCCTGCTTATAACCAGGATGGCTGCTCTTACGACAGTGATTACTGGTGTGCAGGTACTACCTTTGAGTACAACTACAGCCACGATACACCTATGGGCTTTATGCTTATGATGGGCAATAACAATACAGATATTATCCGTTATAATGTGAGCCAGAATGACGGCCTTGCATGGCGCCACGGGGCAGGAAATACCAGTTCAGAGAGCTACATTTATAATAATGTATTTTATTATGATGGTGCGGACTGGGTATTCAACCACAGCAACGGCGGCGGTTCTGCATTAGGTGATGCATACAACTGGTGTATGTATAACAACATTTACTATAACTACAATACAGAAGTTCCCAGTAAATGGGGCAGTGCTGAGACAACGGCTGAGAGTTGGAACAACTCTTACCTGAAACAGGCAGGAAACCTGGTATATGAAGCCAGCGGCATCCATGACCCGGGTGAGATTCCCAATGCCATCCAGGCAGACCCGCTCTTTGAAAATCCGGGCGGCGGCGAGAGTGCCACGATCAGTGAAGACGGAATGACAGCCACCTCCAACTGGGAATCTTTGAAGGCTTACGCCCTGAAAGAAGGTTCTGCAGCAATTGGTAATGGTGTGTATGTCAATGTCGTTCCTGCATCCAGTCCGGAAAATAAAGGACTCTGGGACTACACTTCAGACAGAAATGCCAAGACAGATTTCTTCGGCAATGCTCTTTATGACGGAGCACCTGATATCGGTATTATGGAGATGACAGGTGTGAAAGGTGCAGAATTTGCACTGGAGAGCAACGCGGCTTATAAAGTATACGATCCGGAATGCGGAGAATATCTTGCAAGCGGAGAAAACGGTCTGGAAGTAAATGCATCCGGAAGCCAGTTCGTAATGGAGAATGCAGGCGACGGATACAAAGTGAAAATCTGGGATACAGAGAACAATGCTTATCTGTACCTGAATGCCGACGGCGACAGCGCGGTTCTGTCAGAGAAAGACACAACTGTATGGTCAGCCGTTGATATGAAGAACGGACTTCATCAGCTCAAATCAGGAGACAAATTCCTTGTCTGCAATAATGACGGAACGCTTTCTCTTGGCACAGCAGGTACTGACTGGCAGTTTGTCCTTCAGGAGCACTCCAAGTCCTATAATGTGGGCGGAGATGTCATCGACGGATTCAGCGCAGACCGAGCTTATGATGAAAATAAGAAATTATCCGGCTATGTTGGTGAGTACAGCAAGCTGACAGGAAGCGGCAGCGGTGTATACGCAACAGGTGTTACTGCCGACACGATTGAGTACAAGATCTATGCATCAGACGCTGCCCACAATCTGAAACTCTATGTTTCTGAGATGGGAAACGCTGCCGGACGTACATTTGACGTTCTGGTAAACGGTGAGGTGGCAAAAGAGAGATATACCTTAACAGGTGATACAGATGTGATTGAAATCGGTTCTGTATATCCGGCAGGTGGTGTCATTACTGTAAAACTGCAGAGTGCATACAGTGAGGAAGCCGGAACAATGACCAATCCGATTCTGAATGGTATTGCAGCAGACATGGCTGTTATGTCAGAAGTGAATATGAGACTGGATGCCGGTAATTCCGACACATCCAATATGGGCAACCATGACGGCCTGTTCGAGGATGCGGAATTTGAAGTTACAGGAAGCGGATGGTACGCAAACGGTGATACAGCCACTGAGGAGATCAACAGTTCTCTCGGCGGACAGAAACCGGTGCCGGATGCAGGCCTGGGAACCGCACTGAAGAGCGGACGTGCAGGTGAGGACTTTGGCTATAAGTTCAAAGTTGCACCGGGACTTTACAGAGTGAAACTGTACTTCAATGACACAAGCGCAGATGATTTTACACCGGGAACATTTGATGTGAGTGTAAACGGTTCTGTAGTGGAAGAAGGATTTGCCATTCCGGAACAGAACAAAGCTTACGATATCACAGTTACCGCAGAGGCAAAAGACGGTCTGATCGATATCGGACTGAAAGCCACAGACGGCAAAGCGATTGTCAATGCAGTTCTTGTTGAGCCTTATCAGGAGATTACAGGTGAGAATCTGGCACTGAATAAGACAACAGATACAAGCGGACAGGAAGCAGAGTCCATGGCAGCAAAATACGCAGTTGACGGCAGCCAGTCCACACGTTACAGCAGCGGACAGGGCCAGAATCAGTGGATCTCCGTAGATCTGGAAAAGAAATACATGGTAGACACTGTAGCCGTTGACTGGACACCGGGTGCCTACGCTACAGATTATGAAGTGCAGGTATCTGCAGACGGAGAGACATGGAATACTGTTAAAACGGTTAACAGTGCATATCCGGGACTTAACCTGGTTAAATTCGAGCCAGCCGAGGCACAGTTCGTAGCAATTGTTTCTATTAACAATGCAAACGAATGGGGAATGTCCATGACAGAACTGGGCGTATATGGTGAGGAGATCACAGGAAGCCCGGCAGCAACTGTCAATACTGAGGATAAAGGAAACCATAACTATCAGGTAAATGTAGGTCTTGAGAATATCTACAACAAGTACAGAAACACAGTTGTGGAGTATACCTATGACCCGTCTCAGATCACCTTGAACACAGACAGCGCAGCAGCAAATGAAGACGCACTTCTGAAGACTGTAGAGCCGACTGTGACAGATAATGAAGACGGAACACAGACCGTGCGTTTCACCTATGGAATCAAGAAACAGGATGCATTCAAGAAGGCTGCGGAACTTATGAATGTAACCTTTACGGCAGAAGAGGGAGCAACAAGGAAACCGGTAACTGTCAATGTATCCTTCAGCAACGCAGAGGGACATGTGACGAATCTGGAAAAAGTGATCACATATGTACCGAATAACTTTACATATGAAGATTTAGGCGCTTTGATCCAGGATGCAGAAGCACAGATGAATGCAGCAGTGGTAGGACCGAAACCGGGCGAATACACCCAGGAAGCAGTCGATACCTTCAAAGCTGCTGTTGACGAAGCAAAAGTAGTTCCGGAAGGAAAAGACGCGGCAGAATACGAAGCCGCATATGTAAAACTGGAAGCAGCGATGAAGGCCTTCACCGAGGCAGTCAATGTGGCCCAGTACAACACTTATTATGAAGATTTTGCAGCAGCAGAGGAGATGAACTTTGATCTCAGCAATGCGTCCGGACAGCTTACGCAGGACGGCCTGTTATTATCTGTAAATGCAGGCGGAATCGCTAAGGACATGAACGCTGCAGCAATCAGCCAGGGTGTTTTCCGCATCCGCTTCAGCACAGACAGCGTGGAAGATCAGACACTGTTTACCGTTGGTAACGGAATCATGTTCGGATATGACGCAGGCGGCGGAAACTGGTTCTACGATAAGACAGCAGACGGAGGCTGGGGCGACTTTGCTTACGATCATGCGCTGACAGCCAACGAAGAGCATGAGATTATCTTTAAGTTTATGCCGAGTGCCGGCAGAGCAGCAGGGGCATATGACCTGACCTTATGGTATGACGGAACAGAACTCGGTCATGCAGAGGGTGTTCCTTACAGTACAGAACCGGGCCAGTATACACTGCAGACCAGAAGGACCGCTCACAATATTACAGTTAAAGAAGTATACTACGGTGATGAGGTTCCGACACACACCGTAACAGTAACCGCCGGCGAAAACGGAACTGTCAGCCAGACAGGCGACGTATCTGTTTACAGCGAGACGAATAAAACATTTGTAATCAAACCGGATAAAGGCTATACTGTAGATACCGTAATGCTTGACGGTGCACCGGCAGTAGTCGAGAACAACAGAGTAACTCTTGAATATGTGATCGAAGACCATACACTGGACGTTACCTTCAAGAAGATCGAGACCTCCAGTCTGGAAGCACTCATCAATGAGATGAAGGAAATAACGGCTGACGGTTATACACCGGAAAGCTACCAGAAATTCCAGGATGCAATCGCGGCAGCGGAAGCTGTTATGGAAAATGCAACATCCCAGAAGGAGATCACCGATGCGATCGTAGCACTGGGCAATGCAAAAGATGTTCTGGTTAAGATCCAGTTGGAAAGCATCACAGTCGATACAGAGAATGCCAAGAAGGAATATCTGTTAGGCGAAGAGTTCAGCGCAGAAGGAATTCAGGTATTTGCTGTATACAATGACGGCAGCACCACAGAGCTGAGCACAGACGATTACACAATTACCGGATTTGATTCCAGTGTGATCGGACCAAAGGAGATCACAGTTACCTATACCGAAGGTGAGCTTGAGAAGACAGCAGTATTTACCGTACAGGTTAAGCTGACTGTAGATACTACAAGTCTGGAATTAGCCATCACAATGGCTGAAAAACTGGCAGACGGAAGCCAGTCCTTCTCACCGGAGAGCTGGGCAGCCGTGGAAGAGGCTCTGAACGAAGCAAACGCGCTTCTGACAACTCTTGAAACAACACAGGGACAGGTAGACGATGCGTTTACAAAACTCATCAATGCCATTGTTGACCTGAAACCGGGCGTACAGAAATACGGTCTGGAAGCGGCAATCGCGGGAGCAGAGGCAATCCTCGCAGATCCTGTGACAGAAGAACGCTATACGGAAGGCAGTGTGCAGGCAGTCAAAGATGCATTAGAGGCAGCCAAGACTGTATATGATACCGTGTACGGCGAAGATGAAGTAGAAGAAGGACAGAAAGCTGTCAATGAGGCAACCACAAACCTGCTTACTGCAGTATCCCAGATGTTAGATAAGGATTTTGCCCGTCTGCACGCGATCATTGCACAGGCAGAAGCAATCCTTCAGGATGCCGACAAGTACACAAGTGAGTCCGTGGAGAACCTTAAGACTGTACTGAGTGCAGCTAAAGAGACAGCAGCCAATACGGAACTGACAGGCCAGGAAGCAAGAGACGCCTATGCAGCTCTGGCAGAAGCTATTACAGGCCTTACCTTCAAGGGAAATAAGGCGGAACTGGAATCTGTTATGGCAAAAGCACAGGAGATCCTGGATAATTCGGGCAGATATCTGGCAGCCAGCATTGACGGTCTGAAGGAAGCTCTTGACAGCGCAAAGGTAATTTACGACAAACCGGATGCAGTTCAGGATGAGATCAATGCAGCGATTGCTGCACTTGTGAAAGAATGTGAAGAAGTAAGGCTTCTGGGTGATGTGGACCTGAACGGCGTTGTGAATGCAGCCGACAGTGCACTGCTGCTGAAATACAGTGTAGGTCTCACAGAGCTGACAGAGGAGCAGATCCTGATTGGTGATGTGAATGTTGACAACCAGACCAACACAACTGACGCAACCAAGATCCTGCAGATGGCAGCAGAGAAGATCACCACATTTTAAATATCAGAGGAAAATCTAGGAGAACAGGCAGGTAACCTATATGAAAAAGAGAACCGGAAAAATTGCAATGTTATGTATGAGTGCACTTCTGTTTGTACAGGCAATGCCTGTCTGGGCCGCAGGTGAAACAGAAATAGCATTAAACCCAGGTAAGGCCCAGGAGGGCGGTCAGGTTCAGGTGGCCTGTGAGATCACGGACGGCCGGGAAGTGACCAATGGAAAGATCCGTATCCATTACGATGCATCTAAACTTACCCTCACTGCGGACAGCGCCGGAGGGGCGCTGTCCGGGGCCCTGTGTGAAGTCAACGACTGTCTGACAGGCAACAAGGAGGAAGGCGAGATTGTAGCGGCCTTTGCCTCATCATCACCACTTACAGAGGATGGCAGTCTGCTCGATATGACGTTCCAGCTTGCAGACGGTGTAAAAGCCGGCGATACAGCGGACATTCAGGTGGATATTGAGGAACTGGCAGGTGACAGCGGCGACATCGGTCACAATGAGACCCATGCAGCAGCCATCACAGTGGAAGCAAAGGGCGAGAATCCGGACCCTGGCGGAGACGACAAGGATCCGAGCGGAGATGACAACAAGAACCCCGGCGGAGATGACAATAAGACTCCGGGCGGCGACAAAAATGATGGTACGGATGGCGATGGTAATAAAGGAACCACACCAACCCCGACACCGGCCAAGAACAAGAAGTCCGGAACCACCACAACTTCAAAATCAGCAAAGACAGATGATGATACGAATATGGTATTCCCGCTTCTCGGCGCTGGCGCAGCAGTGGCAGTGATCGCTGCAGTTGTAGCTGCGAAAAAGAAAAAAGAATCATAACTGTAAGGGGAATGCCGGTCTGTATGAGAAATCATGCAGACCGGTATTTTTTTGGTTATAATTTAAAATATGAAATCATTTTCCATATCCCGATACGTTATATAGAGTAGGGGACGCCCTGTAGGAGGATTATCTTGACGCGTGAAGACAAACTGATAAAAAAACTGGAAAATGGAGATATGAGCGCCCTGGATGAGCTGATATCCCTGTATTACACAGACATTCTGCGGTACTGTATCTGCCACACAGCGGACAGGCAGACCGCGGAGGATGCCGTGCAGGAGACATTTCTGAAGACCGTGCGGTATCTGGACAGGTATATACACAAGGGGAAATTCCGCGCTTTTTTATACCAGGTGGCAGCGAATACGTGTGTGGACATGTGGAGAAAGAAACATCAGGAGGAGCAGATACCGGACACTCTGGAATGCCTGGAGCGGGGATTTCAAAGGGCTGAGACGGAGACAGACTTCATGCTGCTGGTCAGGGAACTTCCGGCAGAACAAAGGGAGATCATCTACCTTCGGTTTGCCCATGACCTGACGTTAAGGGAAATCGGGCAGATTTTGAACCAGCCGCTGAGGACAGTCCAGTCCAGGCTGCGGGCAGCACTGAAAACCATAAAAAAGGATTTGGAGAGAGGGGGGATTTCATCATATGAAGAAATCTGAGATAGAAAGCGGCCTCAGGCAGTGCTTTTCGGAGAATACCGTGCCGGATGCGGTCAGGGGAGGAAGAGAGAAGCTGATTCTGACAGCCAGGCAGACATACCGCACCGCTGTAAGAGAAAAAAGGATTTCCTTTTGGCAGTTTGTGTTATATCAGATCAAATTTACAGGCCGGAGTATATGGGGAACGCAGATCGCTGTGCTGGCAGCTATCTATCTGACACTCTATATTACTGTCAATGGGGATTTTGCTTACCTGTGGAACAGACGCCTTCCCGTGCTTTTATGTTTCAGCAGTGTGTTTCTTCTGTTGCCGGCCCTGCCCGCAATTATAAGGTCTCTGCGCTATGGAATGGCAGAGCTGGAGCAGGCGTCCAGGTTTTCCTCGATCCATCTGCTGACTGCCCGGCTGGTGATCATCAGTGCCGGGGATATCCTGATGCTGGCTGTGCTGATTGCAGGCATTGTACTGGGAATGGGCCAGAGCCTGGGGGCCGTAGTCTTATACCTGCTGGTGCCCTTTTTTTTACTGGGCAGTATCTATATTACCATAGCTCTGCACGTGGATGTACAGCATGTACTTAAAATCTGTCTGGCTGTGGGAATGGGGGCAGCGCTGCTGTTCTGGCTGCTGTTCCAGTATCATTACGGGTTTTACGAACATTCCTTTCAGACGGGCTGGGCAGCAGTCTGTGCGGCGGCTGTGATATGTGATATCATTCAGCTTCGCAGAGCAGAAAGAAAAGGGGCAGCAGAAGTGCTGCTGTGAGGAGGAGTAAAATGGAGCTTATAATAGAGGATTTATCGAAAAAGTTTAAAGACAAGGAAGCTGTCAGCCATGTGAGCCTGAAACTGACACCGGGGGTCTGGGGACTTCTGGGAGCCAACGGTGCCGGTAAGACCACTCTTATGCGAATGCTGGGCGGAACCCTGAAACCTACGGGAGGCAGGGTTCTGTACGACGGCATCTCTATCCAGGTACTGGGGGAGAAGTACAGGGATATCTTTGGGTATCTGCCTCAGGAGTTTGGATTTTATCCTGAATTTACGGTCCGGGATTACCTGGAATATATGGCAGTGCTGAAAGGCCTGCCGAAAAGGAGAAGTAAGGAGAAGATAGAAGAACTTCTGGAGAGAATGACCCTTTCGGATGTGAGAAAGAAAAAGATTGCGAAGCTCTCAGGCGGAATGAAGCGCAGGGTGGGAATCGCCCAGGCCCTTCTCAATGAGCCGGAGGTGCTGATTCTGGATGAGCCTACCAGCGGTCTTGACCCGGGGGAGCGCGTCAGATTCCGTAATCTGCTCTCAGAGTTTGCATCACACGACAGGATCGTGCTCATATCCACCCATATTGTCTCAGATGTGGAGTACATTGCAACCTGCAATGCGGTGATGAAGGGCGGTAAGATCCAGGCTGTGGGGACAACGGAAGAGCTGGTCACCCTAGTGAATGGGAAGGTCTGGAACGGTACGATTCCTGCCGGGCAGCTTGCTGAGTATGAGAACAGACTGCAGATCGTGAACCTGAGAAATGAGGCGGACGGCCGCATCTCTGTGCGGTATCTCGCCGAGAAACCCGGGATCGAGGATTCTGTACCTGCTGTGCCGAGACTGGAAGACCTTTATCTCTGGATGTTCCCGGAGAGCCGGTTTGATAAGGAGGCGGATTAAATGAGACTTTTAAAACTGGAATTTAAGAGAATCCTGAAAACAAGATCCACCTGGGTTTTTCTGGGGGCAGCACTGTTTTTATCTGTTCTCATGGCCTGTATTCCCAGGACTTTTGTACAATATTCCTACATGGATGACAGCGGTAAACAGATTACCGTAAGCGGCAGCAGGGCCATGGAGATCATAAATGAGAAACAGGCGCCCTATGCCGGAGAGGTGACACCGGATAAAGTGCAGACCGCTTTGGAGACATATCAGGCATGCATCGCGGAATACGGGCCGACCAACAGCGAGGATTTCCCTCTGAATGTATATAATGAAAAGATTCTGCCTATTCAGCCTTATATCCACCTTTTACGTGAAGTATATGCGGACAGCAGAACAGGTACTGCGGCTGACCTCATGAAGCTTGGTCCTGAAGATGCCGGCCGTATCTATGAACAGTGCAGAGAGCATCTGGACAGCCTCATGAAAATGGAGCAAAAGGACTACCCGGATGCGCAGAATAAAGCGGCTGCTTACTTTACAAAAGTGGAGCAGCCATATGAGTATTATCCCGGCTATAATAAGGACGCAACCGATTATCTGGTCCTTTATCTGCTTCTTCTGGAGTTCATCTGCGTGCTTCTGGCTGCTCCGGTCTTTTCCTCTGACTACCAGACAAAGGCGGATGATATTCAGCGCTGTACCAGGCATGGAAGAATCAGGCTGGCGGCTGTCAGGACAGCAGTTATGCTGATTCTGGCCTCTGTTATAGTGGCAGCGGGTTCCGGCATTTTTCTGCTTCTGACAAGGGCTCTGTTCGGGGAAGAGTGTATGGGAAGTTCCATGCAGATGCTCTATTCGGCAGTGAGCTTATCTGATCTGGATTTATGGCACCTGCTTTTAGCCGGGGCGGGCACCGGGTTTCTGACCATAACCGCTGCGGTTCTGTGTACACTTATGATATCGTCCCGATGCAGAAGTGTCACTGTGACAGCGATTTTTGGCATGGTGCTGTGTCTGCTGCCTGTCATCATCGGACAGGTGGGCAGCGGGAATCTTGCCGGCTGGATTCGCTGTATCCTGCCGACAGGAGGGCTGGGGCTTGGAAACTGCTTCCTGTACGAACTGTTTGATTTTAAATTCCTTCATCTGGGAGGACAATCCTTTTGGGTGCCCCATGCGATGCTTGCGGCGCTGGCCGTGGAGATTCCTCTCTTTTGGGGACTGACGGTTTGTTTCTATAATAGACATATGGCAAAATAACAGATTGCGGAGAGTGCGGAATTTGGGCACTCTCCGCAGTTTTTATGGGCAGAATGCACAAGAGGTAAGAAAATTATAGAAGGAGAACACTTTTGTTAATGGGCATTTCGCATAGAGAATGATACCATTAATCCATAAGATTAGTTCATATTAAATAACGCAAGGAGGAAAGAATATGAAAAAAAGAATGATGGAACTGGCGGCAATCTCTATGTCTGTGCTTATGGCGGCTTCTCTTGGGGCGTGCGGCTCCAGCGGCGGGGATGACAAAAGCAGCGGAAGTGATGACAGCAAAAAAGAAGAGAGCACAGCATCCGCAGATGAGAGCAAAGGCGGGGACAAGGAAATTGTAATGTGGGCCAACGGTACGGAGGACCCTGATAAAAGTATCTGGAATTATGCCATTGACAAGTATAATGAAGGTAAGGGAAAAGAGACCGGCTATCAGGTAAGCTATGTTCCCACACAGAATGATACTTACAAAGAGAAGCTGGTGGTTGCTGTCAGTTCAGGGGAATGCCCGGATATCTATCAGACCTGGTCCGGAGGTCCTATGATCGAATACGTGGAGGCAGGATTCGGCCAGCCTCTTGACGAATATATTGATAAGTACAATCTGAAGGATGTGCTCATGGACGCGGCCCTGGAACAGGGTACCTACAACGGCAAGGTGTACGGCCTTCCCGTGCTGAATGTGGCAATCTCAGGTATTTACTATAACAAAGATATGTTTGAACAGTATAATCTGGAAGTTCCCACAACCATAAGCGATCTGGAGAAAGTCTGCGATACATTAGTGGAGAACGGCATCACTCCGTTTGCGCTTGCCAATGCCTCAAAATGGACAGGTTCCATGTATTTCATGAACCTGGCTACCCGTTACGGAGGACTGGAGCCTTTCCAGAAGGCAGTTTCCGGGGAGGGTACTTTTGAGGATGAGAGCTTTGTCTATGCCGGGGAAAAGATTCAGGAATGGGTGAAAAAGGGTTATTTCCCGGAGGGCGTGAACTCTCTGAGTGAGGATGACGGACAGGGCAAACAGCTTCTGTACCAGGATAAGGCAGCCATGACCTGTATCGGCTCCTGGTATACAGGCACGATCAAACAGGACAGTGAAGAATTCTACAACAAATTGGGCTGGTTCCCATTCCCGGCAGTTGACGGTTCCTCCGCAGATGCTTCCATTATCATCGGAACCATCGGTGACGGATTCCTGACCTTCAATTGTACAGGCGAGAAGCTGGATGCTGCATTTGAGATGGCAAGCTACTATTTCGATGATGAAGAGCTGGATTTCATGGTAGAAAACGGCAAGATTCCTCCGGTTAAAAAAGCAAAAGACATGATCACTGACCCGGTAAGCCAGCAGATCCTGGAAGCTGCAACGAATGCGTCCTCTGTACAGCTCTGGTACGATCAGTATCTGCCGCCGGTAGTATCTGAGGCACACAAAGATACCTGCCAGGAATTGTTCGGTCTCACCATGACACCGGAGGAGGCCAATAAAGAACTGCAGAAGACCATGGATGAATATAACAGCAGCCATAATGAGGAATGATCATTTTTGTGTCAGGTAAGAAAATTATATCATGTGGACATATTATTTTATAGTTATCGGACGAAAAAAACTATATGATATAAGACATAAAGTAAAACCACGTATTTCATTTTAAGGAGGAAAAGTATGAAAAAAAGAATGGCAAAACTGGTCGCTCTTTCCATGACAGCTCTCATGGCAGCGTCACTGACTGCATGTGGCGGTGACAGCAAAAACGCAAGTTCAAGTGAAACCTCAGGTGATGACAAATCAGCGAAAAAAGAATCCGGTGATGGTGAAAGCAAGGAGATTGTTTACTGGAACATCGGAACAGAAAGCCCGGACAAGGATGTTATTGCAAAGGCTGTTGACAAATTCAATTCCGAGACAGAATCAGGCTATACCGTTACGGTTGTGCCTACACAGAATGATACATACAAAGAGAAACTGGTAGTTGCCATGAGTTCAGGCGAGTGCCCGGATATGTATTCCAACTGGTCCGGCGGTCCTATGTACGAATACATAGATTCCGGATTTGGCCAGCCCATTGATGATCTGTTCAATGCGTCTGAGATCAAGGACAAACTCATGGACGCAGCCGTTGCACAGGCTACATACAACGACCATGTATATGCGGTTCCTTACCAGAACGTTTCTCTTGCAGGTATATTCTACAACAAGGAAATGTTTGAGAAATACGGTCTCTCAGAGCCGAAGACACTTGCGGATTTGGAGAATATCTGTAAGACATTAAAGGACAACGGCATTACACCATTTGCCCTGGCAAACGGTTCCAAATGGACAGGTTCCATGTATTTCATGAGCCTTGCGGCACGCTACGGCGGACTGGAGCCATTCCAGAAAGCAGTTGCAGGCGAAGGCAAATTTACAGATGACTGCTTCATCAAAGCCGGTGAAAAAATCCAGGAATGGGTGAATGCAGGTTACTTCCCGGAGGGTGTAAACTCTCTGAGTGAGGATGACGGACAGGCAAAACAGCTCATGTATCAGGAGTCAGCAGGTATGCTTCTGTGTGGTTCCTGGTATACAGGTACTTTCTCCTCTGACAGTGAAGAATTTTATCAGAAGATAGACTGGTTCCCATTCCCGGCTATCGAAGGTTCTGACGCAGATGCTTCTATCCAGATCGGTACCGTAGGTGACCAGTTCATCACATTCAACTGTGAAGGCGACAAACTGGCAGCAGCGTTTGAGTGTGCAGAGGCACATCTCTCTGATGAAGTTATAGATTTTGAGATTGAAAAAGGCAAGATTCCGCCAGTCAAGGGAATCGAAGAGAAGATCACAGACCCGGTTGCCAAGAAGATCGTGGAGACCGCCAACAGTGCTCCGGAAATCCAGCTTTGGTATGACCAGTATCTGCCGCCGGCAGTTGCAACTGCTCACCTTGACGGATTACAGGAAGTGTTTGGTCTGACCATGACTCCTCAGGAGGCACAGGATTCCATGCAGGCAGCAATGGATGACTATTTAAGCACAAAGGCCGAGTAAGGATCACAGATAAAAATACGCTCTGTCCCCTGGGACAGGGCGTTTTTTTCTATATTTTTCTGCGCTTTAAAAGACAAATATTTATAGATAATGCGTAGATTGTTCTATGTCCTTTCAGAAGTCTGTTTGTTAGTATATATAATAAGAAAAGAAAGGATTCAGAAACAAAAAGGAGGGCTTCTATTATGAAGGAAAATGGTATTTCTCTTGCCCAGATGAGGCAGAGGAACACACGGAAAGTTGCGGCGCTTTTCCTGGCACCGGTCACTGTTTTAATGGTGATATTTATTTTCTATCCCATTGTGGATACATTTATCACAAGCGGCTATCAGTGGAACGGAATTTCCGCAGCTAAGAAATTTATCGGAATCGGCAACTGGAAAAAACTGATTGCTGACACCAATTTTTGGATCGCGTTTAAGAACAATGTTCTCATTATGATTCTGTCTATCTGTATTCAGATTCCCATCGGTCTTGCACTGGCAACATTCCTGGATTTCGGAGGAAAGAAACTGACACCTTTTAAGGTGGTCTGGTTTATTCCCCTGCTGATGTCATCTGTTGCGATTGGCTTCCTTTTTACATATGCGCTGGCAACAAACGGCGGCCTGGTCAGCACCATCTCAGGCTGGTTCGGAGGCGGCAACATCGACCTTCTGGGTAATCCGAAAACTGCCCTATTGACGGTTATCATGGTTATCTGCTGGCAGTTCACCCCGTTCTACATGGTGTACTTCATGGCGGCATTTACCAATATTCCTTACGATGTATTTGAAGCGGCGAGGATAGACGGTGCCACCAGAGGCCAGTATTTCTGGAGAATAGCACTTCCCCTTCTGGTTCCTTCCATGAAAAGCGCGGCAATCCTCTCCATGGTTGGTTCTCTGAAATACTTTGACTTGATCTATGTTATGACCGGCGGCGGTCCCGGAACATCTACGGAATTGATGGCAACCTACATGTACAAACAGTCCTTTAAGACATTCAACATGGGATATGGTTCTGCAGTGGCCGGCGGCATGTTTATCCTCATCAGTATGGTATCCCTGATCACCATGAAGCTGTTAAATGGAAAGAAGGAGGACTGAAATAATGGATAATTATAAGAAGAGTAAAGCAAAAAGCATCACAGCCTGGACCGTTGCCTTTATCCTGGCAATCTTCTGGCTGGTAGTATCCTTTATGCCTTTCGTATTTATGGTTCTGAACTCCTTTAAAGAGAAGTTTGAGATGCTGACAAAAGGCGTGTTCCAGCTTCCGGACAGTCTGAACTGGAACAACTACACAGAAGTGTTAAAAGGCGGATTCGGCACTTACTTCAAGAACAGTGTGATCGTTCTTGGCATCTCCCTGATACTTCTGCTGTTTATCGCTGCCTGCGCGTCTTATCCGCTGGCAAGATTTAAGTTTAAACTGGCGAACCCCATCTATGCGCTGATCGTGGCATGTATGTCCATACCGGTTCATATCACCTTGATCCCGGTGTTCAAGATGGCAAAAAGCACAGGTCTGTATGACAGTATCTGGGCATTGATTGGTCCTTATATTGCCTTTGCGGTACCGATTTCCGTGTTCATTCTGACCAGCTTCATGAAAGAGATTCCGCGGGAGATCGAAGAGTCTGCCGAGATAGATGGCTGCGGCAAGATTCAGATGTTTTTCTCCATGATCCTTCCTCTGGCAAAACCCGGCCTTGCCACACTGGCGATCTACAACGGTGTAAATATGTGGAATGAGTTCTCCTTTGCCTACACACTGACACAGTCATCCGCAAACCGTACCCTGCCTCTGGCAATCTGGGAATTCCAGGGCCAGTATTCCATGAATACGCCCATGATCATGGCAGTCCTGACGCTGACACTTCTTCCCATGATCATTATGTTCATTATCTTCCAGGATAAACTGGTAAAAGGTATGACAGCCGGAGCCGTAAAAGGCTGAGTTTGCGTCACCGTACAGCTTGTCTGAACAGTAACGGGGTTACTGTGATTTTAGAGCTGCTGCCGGATTTATATCCAGGCGGCAGCTTTTTCCAACTGATAAAAATTGCCGCACTGTTGCATAGCATGGTATGATAGAGAGCAGAAAACAGAAGAAGGGCGGGAACATTTATGAGAAAGTGGATGGAGAAAGTAAGCCGATGGAAGTTTGACAAAAAAATGCAGCTCCTTGTGACAGTGTCCATTATAGCCACCACCCTTATTGTGCTGGTGGTATCCACCATATCCTCTGTCACATCCATGAAGCAGCAGTCCATAGAGCTTCTGCAGGCACAGAACAGCACAACTGCGGAAAACTTTAAAAGCTCCCTGGACAATTACAAAACCCTTGCCATTGCTACGGTCATGGATACTTCCATACAACAGTACCTGAAGGCAGTCAATTATAACAAAGAGGCAGGCGGGCTGAAGAACAGTGCCTTCAACATTCTGGCAAGTATATCCAACATGCATTCGGATATGAATTTCATCGCTGTTGTGGGAAAATCTCCGGATGACTACATATACAAGGGGCAGATCGCCATCTCAGCCGCACAGTTCTCCCAGGTATATACTTTTGATGCCCAGCAGTGCAAGACCGTGCAGGACAGCTCCATTAAGATGTGTTTTAACAATGCGTATTTCAACGGCAGCAAATACACCCTGAACATCTATTTCCCCATCTACGACACCAACCGTGTACTGGGGGAACTGGGGCTTCTCTGCATGAACTTTACGGACCCGAGCCTGCTGCAGATCCTGGAATACGACAGCTCCAATAAGCTGGAATCCATGGTAGTTGACACAGACGGCATGATGATTTCTGCCAGGGATAAGGATAAGATCGGAACCAATGTGGACTTTATTCCCAAGATGAAAGAAAAATCAGGCACCTTCAGCATGGGCGGCAGGCTGTACATTTACCAGAAGGTTTCTGACTGGCGGTTCTATGTGGTGAGCAGTGTGCCTATGATGGAGCTTTACAAATCCAGCATCCGGACGATCTTCCTCATGGCATTTATCCTGCTGTTTCTGCTCACCATCAGCCTTCTGGTGGTCAAGCGCATCATCAGCAAAGTCTACCGCCCTCTGGACAAGGTGGTGCGGAAGATGGATGATGTGGCTTCAGGTTCCCTGAAAACCCGCATCAACGTGGAACACATGGGAGAGGATTTCACAAAACTGGCAGTCGGTTTCAACTCCATGATGGAGGAGATCCTGGTGCTCATGGAGCAGGTGAAAATGGAACAGCATCAGATTGAGCAGATCCGTTTCAATGCCCTGCAGTCCCAGATACAGCCCCATTTTCTGTATAATACCCTGGAGTGTATCCACTGGCAGGCCATGGTGGACGGCAACGGGGAGATATCCACGCTTGTGAAGGCACTGGCCAAGTATTACCGCATCTGCCTCAGCGGCGGCCATGATGTGATTCCGCTGAAAATGGAGCTGGAACATGTGCGGAATTATCTGATCATCCAGAATATGCGGTACGATGACATTATCGGAAGTGAGTTTGACGTGGAGGAGGCAGCATCAGATGTAATGATTCCGAAGCTGACCCTGCAGCCCCTGGTGGAGAATTCCATCTATCACGGAATCAAGGTGAAGGAGGGTAAGACGGGAAGTCTGTTCCTGAAGGTGAGAAAGCGCAGCAGTGATGTTCTGATCACTCTGGCAGATACGGGAACCGGTATGAGCCAGCAGCAGATTGATGAGATGAACCAGCATCTCTCAGAGTACGACGATTCTTTTGGCTACGGTGTGAGGAATGTAAATAAGAGAATAGAGCTTCTCTACGGTGAGGAGTTCGGGCTTTATTACCTGAGAAATGAATCAGGCGGCGTGACCGTGGAGATACGCCTGCCTTACGTGACACAAGTGGAAGACGGTATCATACGGGGAGAGATGATTCATGTATAAAATATTGATTGTAGATGACGAGAAAATGATCCGCCTGGGCATGAAAAAAGTTCTGCCCTGGGAGAGTCTTGGAATCAGTGAAGTTTACGACGCGGCTTCAGGCAGGGAGGCGCTTGGGATCATCCGGGAGAAAAAGCCGGAGATCATGATCTCTGATATTCAGATGACAGAGATGACAGGCCTTGAACTCATTGAGGCGGCCCGGAAGATTGTGCCGGAACTCAGAGTCATTGTGCTGACCGGATACGATAATTTTGAGTATGCAAGGCAGAGCCTCCGTCTGCAGGTGCAGGACTTTTTTCTGAAGCCCATCGAGGAGGAGGAGCTTGCCCGGGCTGTGAGCAAGCAGGTGAATTACCTGGAGGAGCTGAAAGCGGAGGAAAAGAATCTGAGGCTTCTCCAGAGGACCCAGGGAACCGCGGAACAGACAGAGCTGGAGCATTATATGAGAAATCTGGTGCACAAGCGGGAGGACAAGGGACAGCTTTTGAGCAATCTGAAGGAGTATTACCACTTTGATATAGAGCGTGACTTAAAGCTCATGCTGATCGTGCCCACCCTGTACATGAACCAGCAGCCCACAGAGGAGAATTTTCAGGCCATGTCCGTGAAGAATGTGTGTATGAGCATGGTGGATGCCCAGGAGAGGGGAATCACCTTCTCCGATGATGACGGCACCATTGCCATTACCTGGTTCGAGGCAGAGACCGGGGATGTGGTGCTGGATGCCATTGAGGAGCTGTCTGATATTCTGAAGGATGAATTTGACGCAAAGCCCAAGATGGTGGTGGGAAGTACCGTGCACGGATTTTCCAATCTGTTTATCTCCTACAATGATGCCCGTTACCTGCTGGACAATGAAAAAGAGGGAATACGCGATATTGTACAGACTTTTGGTGCCCAGAACAAGGCGGATATTTTCCGCGACATCTATGCGGAGTTAAAGGGCATCATGTGTGCCAATGTGGGGAATACAGACTATGTCATGAAGGCGTTCAATACATTTTCAAAAGCTACGCAGTCCTATAATCTGTCCCCGGCCATGGTGCGCAGAAACTGCTTTGAGATCGCTTCAGCTCTCTATTTTTCCTATCTGGGAGATTCCGGGGAGGTGGAGTCCGGACGTCTTGATTCCCTTTCCAAAAGTCTGATCTGTGCGGACAGGGAGGAAGCGTGTGATGTAACACGCATGTTTATCTCTCAGCTTTTGGGCAGCGAGGAGGAGAATGTCCACGAGATCATTACAAAGGCGAAGCATTACATCGACGAACATCTGACGGAGGAGCTGTCTGTATCCAATATTGCGGCAAGCCTGTACATTACGCCAAACTACTTTTCCAGGCTTTTCAAGCGCGTGACAAAGGAAGGGTGCAACGAGTACATTGTGAGAAAGCGCATTGAGAAGGCGAAATCCCTGCTGGAGACTACCAGCATGAAGACCGGTAAGATCGCCATGATGGTGGGATATCGGGACACCAATTATTTCTCGCTGGCATTTAAGAAACATACAGGGAAATCCCCCACAAAATACAGGGAGGAAATACAGCATTCCGTATAAACAGCATTCCGGCATGCGGCTGTCACGGGATTTCCCTGTAATTGCATGGCACACCCCGCGGGACAGCAGAAAGCGGAATCGCAGCGTGACATTTACAAAAGGAAGAATTTTATAGAAGGAAGTAACTTTTTTTTATTACGGTTGGAATGCAGGTATGGTACACTATGCTTAAAGGTATAAGTACCATACCTTTTTGCTGTGGATCCGCAGGTAAAAACGCAAAAATTGAGGAGGAAACAGCAAGGAAATACATGCGCATCAGGCAGGTATGGTGTAAGATAAAAGCAGAAAACGGGAAACTGTGAAAACAGTTCCGGAAAATAGAAAATAAAAGGAGAAAAACGGATGAGAGACCACAAAAAAGAGAGGGCGGCAGCCAGAGAAAAAGCAAAAGAGCTGGTATCCAAAATGACACTGATGGAAAAGGCATCCCAGTTAAAATACGATGCATCTCCGGTAGAACGCCTGGATGTGCCGACTTATAATTACTGGAATGAAGCCCTGCACGGCGTGGCAAGGGCCGGTGTGGCTACCATGTTCCCCCAGGCTATCGGTATGGCTGCGGCTTTTGACGATGAGGAAATGAAAAAGGTGGGCGATATCATAGCCACAGAAGGCCGCGCAAAGTACAATGAGTATTCCAAACATGGAGACAGGGATATTTACAAAGGACTGACTTTCTGGTCTCCCAATGTGAATATTTTCCGTGACCCCCGCTGGGGAAGAGGCCATGAGACTTACGGCGAGGACCCGTATCTGACCTCCAGACTCGGTGTGAAATTCGTGGAGGGCATACAGGGTGATGGGGAAGTGATGAAAGCAGCGGCCTGCGCCAAACACTATGCTGTGCACAGCGGCCCGGAATCTATCCGTCACGAGTTCGATGCTGAGGTGACCATGAAGGATATGTGGGAGACATATCTGCCGGCTTTTGAGGCTTTGGTCACAGAGGCTGATGTGGAATCCGTCATGGGTGCCTACAACAGAACAAACGGAGAGCCATGCTGCGGCCATACCTATCTGATGGAGGAGGTCCTCAGAGGAAAATGGAACTTTGAAGGGCATTTTACCTCTGACTGCTGGGCAATCAAGGATTTCCATGAAAACCACAGGGTTACGAAAAATGCCAGGGAGTCCGCTGCCCTTGCCCTGAAAAAGGGATGTGACGTAAACTGCGGCAATACTTATCTGCACCTGCTGGGAGCCATTGAGGACGGCCTGATCACAGAGGAAGACATTACACTGGCGGCTGAGAGGCTGTTCACCACCCGTTTCCTGCTGGGCCTTTTTGACGGAAGCGAGTACGACAGCATTCCATACGAAGTGGTTGAGTGCAGGGAGCATGTGGAGAAAGCCCTGGATATGGCCAGAAAAGGCTGTGTCCTTTTAAAGAACGACGGTGTTCTGCCGCTTGACAAATCCAAATTGAAGACCATCGGTGTCATCGGACCCAACGCAGACAGCCGTGCTGCCCTGATCGGAAACTACCACGGAACCTCTTCCAGATATATTACGGTTCTGGAAGGCATCCAGGATGAGGTGGGAGAGGATGTGCGTGTGCTCTATTCCGAGGGCTGCCATCTGTATAAAGATAAAGTGGAAAGTCTGGCCTGGAACCAGGACAGAATCTCCGAAGCTGTCATCACGGCAGAGCACAGCGATGTGGTAGTTCTCTGCGTGGGCCTTGACGAGACGCTGGAAGGCGAAGAGGGAGATACGGGAAATAGTGACGCATCCGGTGATAAACACGACCTTCATCTGCCAAAAGCACAGGAAGAGCTCATTGAGAAGGTAGCTGCTGTGGGCAAACCCACCGTTGTGGTCCTCATGGCAGGCAGTGCCATTGACATGAACTATGCAGATGAAAACTGCAATGGAATCCTGCTCGCATGGTATCCGGGAGCAAGGGGAGGAAAAGCAGTGGCAGACCTGCTGTTCGGAAAGGTTTCACCTTCAGGAAAGCTTCCCATCACATTCTACAGGGATTTGGAGGGAATGCCTGCGTTTACAGATTACAGCATGAAGAACCGTACATACCGTTATATGGAAAAAGAGGCACTCTATCCCTTCGGCTACGGACTGACATACGGTGACGTGAAGGTCACAGATGCAGAGCTTACAGGCAAAGCAGATGCCCAGTCAGATTTGGAAGTGAAGGTCACAGTCAAAAATGAGGGCAGCGCAGCCACAGAGGATGTGGTAGAAATCTACATCAAGGACATGGAATCACCTCTGGCAGTGCGCAACTACAGCCTGTGTGCATTCAAACGTGTCTTCCTGGAAGCAGGGGAGAGTAAAACCATAACTATGACAGTCTCAAACGCAGCAATGTGTGTGGTGGACGAGGCAGGTGAGCGCCATATTGACAGCAGACATTTCAAACTGTTTGCAGGAACCTCCCAGCCGGATAGCAGAAGTGAGAAGCTGACAGGTGCAAAACCGGTGGAGCTGGATGTGATCTTATAAGACAGGAGAGATGAATATGAGGAAAATTTTACGGAAACTGATGCTTTTGGGTATTGTCACGTCCCTGACGGCCGGGGGGCTCTCCGGCTGCGGCCAGGAGACGAAAGCGGAGGCCGAATCCCAGGAAAAGATGGAAAAAGCAGAGACGGAAAAGGGAAAAAGTGAAGCAGAACCGGCGGAAGATAAACCGACAGAAGATAAACCGACAGCAGCAGTGACGGAACATCCTCAGTTCATCCCGGACGGTGTCCGCAGGCTTGTGCTGACAGAGGACGGCAGCGAGATCTTCGACCTGTCCAAAGAGCCTGCTGACTACAAGATGGATTTTGATTATTGGGAGATCTTAAACCCCTATGATGAGATCGTTACAGTCAATACAGAGACCATGTATACGCTGTTTGATATGCTGAAAGAAATGGATCTCACCACTCCGGCGGCAGTGGAGGACGGTGTTGATACAGGAGTGGCGGACACCACCACCACAATGACCATTGATTTTGTAAACACCCAGGATGCGGATACCGCAAAACAGACAAAGTATGCGGACAGTACGGCAACTCTTTTGATCGGCAGCGCCGACGGGCAGGGCAGCCGTTACGTGGCAGTCAAGGGATATGAGGATGCTGTGTACAAAATTCCCTCCGCTTTGCTGGACGCTGTTTACGGGCTGAATCCCTTTGACTATATTCTGAAAATCCCTGCTCTTATCAACATTGATACGGTTAAGAACGTGGAGATCCAATCCGGTGGGAAGACATACACCATGGAGCCGGATGGGGACCGGTATAAAATGAATGGGAAGAAGGCGGAAAAAGAGGATTTCACCGCTGTCTACCAGGCGCTTTTAAATGTAATGCTGGATTCTGAGATAGAGGAAGGCAGCCTTCCGGAAGGTGACAGGGAGGAGAAACTGCGCGTTGTCTATAAGAGAAACACGGACGATGCCCCTGAGGTAGAGCTGGTATATTATCCTTATGACGATACCTATGACAGTGTTTCCATAAACGGCAGGGAGCGTTTCCTGGTGAAAGCGGCGGATGTGGATGCATTGACAGAACAGATACAGAAGGCATTTTAACAGAGAGGAAGGATCATACTGCAGACAGATGCGGTGTGGTCCTTTTTTGGTTACTGTTCACACACCCTTGTCCCGCGAAGCGTGTTACTGGGCACGCAGTGAACAGTAACCTTTTTGAACGGTCAAAGAAAAATAAACTTCGGATTTAAATTCTGTATAATAAAAGTAATCAGTATTTTCTAATATTAACAGGAGGGAGAAGGAGAATATGACGAAAGAACAGATGAGCCGGAAGCTATCCTATCTGCTTCGGCATGATGAACAGATGATCAATGAGTATGGATGGGCTGACGTATCAGAGATTATCAGGAAAATGCAGGAAGATGTTCCTGCGTTTGACCAAACGCTTCTTTCGGAGATTATAGCGGAAGACAAAAAAAAGAGATACAGTTACGGGGCCGATAAACGGACTATACGGGCAAATCAAGGGCATTCCGTGCCAGTGAAAGTGGAAATGAGGGAAGCCGCTCCGCCGGACTTTCTTTACCATGGAACCGCGCAGGGATTTCTGCCTCGGATTTTTACGGAAGGGCTCACACCGCAGAAGCGCAACTTTGTACATTTATCAAAAGATATAAAAACTGCCGGGAGTGTAGGTGCACGTCATAAAAAAGAAGGGGATACAGTGATACTTCGGGTAGAAACAGGAAGTATGTACCGGGACGGGTTTAAATTCTGGATTTCTGAAAATGAAATCTGGCAGGTAAAACACGTGCCTCGTGAATATCTTTCCGTGGCATCCTGGCTTCTTTGACAAAGTATTTTCCTGTAATAACCCTGCAGCATGGGAAATTAAAAAATCCTGCTAAAAGTTAAATTTTTATTGTATAATAAATCTGACATACTCTAGACTTAAAAAAGAGGTGAACCGGAATGTGGGAAGAAAATATCTGCAGCAGTGAAACGGGTGAATTAAAACCCGGGACTATTTTAAATTTCAAATATATCATTAAAAAAACCATAGGCAGCGGAGGCTTTGGCATCACATACCAGGGGTGGGATACCATTCTCAACATGCCGGTGGCTGTAAAAGAATATAGATGTCAGATGTATACTTCAGAAAAAGAAAAACAAAATTTTTGGAATGAAGCCAGAACCATGGCTAAATTTTCAGGCAACGAAGGCATCGTAAATGTAAGGGATTTTTTTGAAGAAAATAAGACTGTGTATATCGTTATGGAATATCTGGAGGGTATTACCCTGAATCAATATATTGAAGCAAACGGAAAGCTGTCCCCATATGAAACATTTACCTATATGAAACCGGTTATGGAGGTATTGAGCAAAATACATAAAGAAGGATTCATACACCGGGATATCAGCCCTGACAATATTATGATGGTGAAAGAGGGGAAAATAAAGCTGCTGGATTTTGGAGCAGCGAGAGATGTCAAAAATACTGATGGGACGATTACCGTTATCTTAAAACAAGGATATGCGCCCGAAGAACAATATTGCAGGGAAAATAACCAGGGACCATGGACAGATGTCTATGCCGTCTGCGCCACTATATATAAATGCATAACAGGAAAAACGCCGGATATCAGTCTGCACCGCCTGAGCGTTGACAACCTCAAAAAGCCATCGGAAATGGGAATCCCCGTTTCGCAGGAGTTTGAGCAGGTATTGACGGCCGGACTGGAGGTGCACAGACAAAACCGTATTCAATCTATTGACGAACTCATAAGAAGAATGGAGTTTGCATTAGAATGGGGGAATGACGGATATCGGAGAACAGATAGCAGACATATAGTAAAAGAAGCTTTATTCCTCCGGGGCAGAAGTAAAGGAGTGACACCTCTGATTGGGAGAGATGAAGTGCTGCCGGCAGTGAAGAGGAAAGTTTTTACCACTACCGCCGATAATCAGAATTTTCTGGAATTCTGTGTGGTAAAAGAGACCGCCCCTTTTGCGTCGGAGTATCTTATGGTCAGAAAATTTCGAGTGTATGGAATAAGACCAAAGAAACGGGAAGTTCCCAGAATAGAAGTGACATTTTATATAGATGAGCAAAAACATCTCGAAGTAAAAGCCATGGATCTGGAAACCAACAGGCGTCTGTATATTCAGGATTTATTCCGCCGTGACAGGCCTCAAAATACAGGAAAGCATGCAAGCCGTACATTGTCCCTGGAGACAAGCGGTGGAGTGGCTACACCTGTTATCAGAAAAGGAGAAGTGCTGCCTGCCGTTAAAAAGCAGATTTTTTCCACTGCAGTGGATAATCAAACAGCAGTTGATTTATGTATTTACCTGGGGGAAGGGGCTTATGTAAAAGAGAATGAACTTGCCGGACAATTCAGGCTGGATAAGATTTCGCCGGCAAAGGCAGGGGAGCCACAGATAGAGGTTCTGTTTGAGATGGACAGGGATGAAAAAATAAAAGTAAGCGCCAAAAACCTGGATAGCGGAGAGATGCAGAGTATAACTATAATAAAGTAATCAGCATTTTATAATATTGATGTGGGATACGGTGATGATTCGGACAGAAACAGAAAGATTTAACAAAAAATTTTCCTGTAATAACTCTGCAACATGGGGAGCTTATGCTGTAGCTGTAAAAGAGAAACGGCTGGCAGCTATTTGTGCCGGCAGCTTTCAGGAAGAGGAGGAACAGTTATGATGCGGAAAAAGTTAAAACAGCATAAGGCAGCAGCAGTGGCTGCTGCAGTTACTCTGTGTATCACCGCGGCAGCGGGAACCATGGCGGTTTACGGACAGAACGCAGCGGAGAAGCAGGTGAAGGAGGCAGCAGAGGAGAAGCTGTCCCGGGATGAGACGGTGTCCTACATGCCCTGGGATGAAGACACACTGTACAAAGAGGTGGTGGAAAATCAGGATATTGTAAAGCAGGTATGCGAAAAATACGGCCTGGATTACGACAGCGCTGCCATGAAAGATGTGACCCGGGAGATGAGAAATTATGAGGAGGCACTCTGGCTCCTTGACGAGATGGGGGATAAACCGCTTCTGTCTGCAAAGGGAGAGGGAATGGATTCTCTGGAAACGTATATCTGTGATATTTACGCCTTTGAAGGCGGTAAGCAGGTGATTGAGTCCTATTGCCGGGAACACGGAGTGGACGCGGGCAGTGCCAGCATAAAGGATTTGACAGCGGAGGATCTGACAGCTATAGGAGAGAATGCCTATCAAACCTCAGACCATCCGAAAAACTGACAGAAAGGCAGATACAAATGGCAGATATTTTGATAGTGGAAGATGAGCCGTCCATAAATGAATTGATGAAGAGAACCCTCACCATGACAGGTCACAGATGCTGTCAGGCATATACCGGCCGGGAGGCCCTGAGAGCGGCAAAGCAGGAAAGGCCCGACATCGTCCTTCTGGACATTAACCTTCCGGATATGGACGGATTTCAGGTGATGGCACAGATCGGTACGATACCGGTCATCTACGTGACAGCCAGGGATGAAGTGACTGACCGGGTAAGAGGCCTGAACAGCGGGGCAGAGGATTATATTGTGAAGCCCTTTGCTATGGAGGAACTGGTTGCCAGGGTTCAGGTGGTGCTCAGAAGATTTCACAGGGAGGAGAAGATATTTGCCATTGACGACGTGAGAGTGGATGTGGAGAGACACCGGGTCACCAGAGCAGGGGAGGACGTGGAGCTTACCAACCGGGAGTTTGAGCTTCTGCGTGTGCTGCTGGTCAACCGGAATATAGCCCTTTCCAGAACCCAGCTTCTGGACCTGGCCTGGGGGATGGACTTCTTCGGGGATGACAGGACTGTGGATGTCCATATTCAGAGAATACGGAAGAAGCTGGGCCTGGAGAATTATATCAGAACCGTTTTCAAATACGGATACAGACTGGAGATATAGTATGCAGCTTTGGAAGAAAAATTATCTGGCAGCGTATATTCTGTTTCTGGTGATTCTCAACCTGTCTCTGCTTCTCTTGTCCACCATGGGATTTAAGAACGACCTGGAAACCCGTATGGATGAAGTGATAAAGAGGCAGCAGCAGTTAGCCTATACGGTGGAAGGCCTAAACGGCACAGAGGACGGGGAAGACAAGCTGCGTTATCTGGGACAGGGATATTACAGGAGCAGAATTTTCATCAATGTGAGCCATGGCGGCAAAACCATTGTGAATCACCTTCCGACAGGAGTGGGGATTTCCGGAAACGCGGATATCGTGAAGTATAAAGGGGAACGTTATGCTGCCGTTATCGGCCGGGCGGGGAACGGGGACGAGATATGCGAAGTGGTGTATATGGAGAATATCCAGGATCTGTACCGGGCACAGAACAGAAGACTTTTCTCCTTCTTGGCTACGGGCCTGCTCCTGGAGGCTGTGATCGGCACCATGCTTTATATGACCATGAAGAAGATATACATGCCGGTCAATAACATTGCCCATGAGCTGCGGAATCCTCTGACGGTACTGCAGGGATACGGCCAGTATATCCAGATGGGAAATATTACGGAGGAGGACCGTTTCTTCGCAGGGGAACAGATTGTAAAGGAAGCCGGGAGCCTGAGGGAGACTGTGGACAGGCTGCTGGTCATGGGAAATCTGAGAGAAGGAAATGTGAAATACCAGCGGTTAGATGTGCAGGAACTGTTTGCGGAGATGAAAAAATTATATCCCGGCATTCATGTGGAAAATCATATGGATGCCATAGAGGGAGATTTGTCTCTGGTCAGGTGCCTGTTTAAGAACCTGCTTGGCAATGCGGTGAAGGCAGGAAGCCATGTGACAGTGACAGCCTCTGACAACTGCGTGAGCATTTGGAATGACGGGAAATACATAGAGAAACAGAAACTGAACTATCTGAACCGGAACCATGAATTTCCCAGGGCGAAAGCAGAGCGGAACGGCTACGGGATTGGCCTCTGCTATGAGATCGTAAAGCTTCACGGATGGAAAATGGACTATGCGTCCTCTGAGGAGAAGGGTACAACCGTTAAAATAAGAATATGACAGGGTATTTTCATAAAAGGAACCGATCCGGCGTCTGTACAGGGCCGGATCGGTTCCTTTTTGTATGGTATAAACTATTCGTGCAGTTCCAGCGGAAGGCCGTCCGGGTCGAAGAAGAAGGTCATTTTCTTTCCGGTAAAATCATCGATGCGTACAGGCTCCGTCTCGATTCCTTTTGCGCTCAGCCACGCAACAGCCTCTTCCATATTTTCAACTGTAAAGGCCAGATGGCGGAGTCCGCAGGCTTCCGGGCGGTTTACACGGGCCGGCGGGTTCTTTACTCCGAATATCTCCAGCTCACAGTCACCCAGCCGCAGGTCCAGCTTCCAGTCATCCCGCTTAGCCCGGTAATTTTCGCGGATGATCTCAAATTCCAATTGGTTTACATAAAAATCCTTGGATTTTTCATAGTCAGATACAATAACGGCTACGTGATGTATTTTATTAAGCTTCATGCAAAGGCTCCTCCTCAATGTTAAAGTGAAATACAGTCCGGTCCGGACTGATTTTCGCCGGACCTGATGCTGGAATTATACCATAGATGCAGAAACATTTGGAATTTTTAAATAATATCTTTATAATTTCTTTCGGAATTTTACAATTGCTTCTTATTTTTTCGTTGGTAAGATAAAGCCATAATAAAGAAGAGGAAAGAAGGAGGGGAAAGATATGGCTAGAGACATGGTGGTAAGGATTTCAGAAGGTGTGAGAAGACAGTTTGCGCAGGAAAGATACCTGGAAGCAGAATATGACAGGGCCTATTCCCTGACCAGTTTGATCTTATTTTTCTTTTCTGCATCAACCGTCGGATGGCTTTGGGAAGTATTTCTTCATATTTTTATGGACGGAGCACTCATCAACAGAGGCACCACATGGGGACCGTGGCTTCCCATTTACGGTGTGGGCGGCGTGATGACACTGGTTCTGCTCAGAAAGTTTGCCGACAAGCCGGCTCATGTGTTTGCATTTGCATATCTGGGAAGCGGTATTCTGGAATATACGACAGGCTGGGCACTGGAACAGTTCAGAGGTGTAAAATACTGGGATTACAGCGAAAGCCTGTTTAACATAAACGGCCGTGTATGTCTGGAAGTTCTGGCACTGTTTGCTGTGGGCGCATGCTTTATCCTTTACATAGCGGCACCTGCCATGGATAACCTGTACAGAAAAATCCCGCAGACAGCGAAAGTGGTTTTGTGTGTTGTATTGATCACTTTGTTTGCAGCGGATCTTGTATTCTCTGCCTTATATCCTAAGATGGGGCCTGGTATTACCATGGATGTTTCGGAAACTACAAAATGGATATTTTAACGCCGGGGGCGTAGACTAATAGATTTGACAAAAGGAGAGGGCTTTCACCCTTGCGAAAATTCGGCATAGTTGGATAAATTCCGGCTGTGCCGATTTTTCTGTATATGTCCTGTCATGCCGTGTGTTGTGTGATTGTAAGTGCGATTAAAATCGTTTATAATATGATACATAGGATGCGCAGTTTCCGGCGAAAACAGTCTGAATGAGCTGCGCTGTACAAATAAGTGCGGACTGTAAGGAGGAAATTATGTTTCATACGATCGATTACGAAAAGTGGGAGAGAAAAGAAATATTCGAACGTTTTGCAGGATATACCTATAATCTCACCGCAGAAGTTGATGTTACACAGTTTTTGGAAAGGATTCATGGAAATGGATATAAATTTTACCCGTCTGTCTGCTGGTGTATTGCCGATACGGTAAACAGTGATAGGGATTTCCGCTATGCAAAAGTGGACGGAGCCATAGGATATTATGAGAAGCTGAACCCCTGCTATACACTTATGCGGAAAGGGGAAGGGAATCTGTTCACTCATATGGTCACAGATTTCAGCAAAGATTTTGACTGCTTCTATAAGACTTTTCTGGAAGATAAGGAGAAAGCGGAAAACGGCAGCTCTCTGTATTATTACGGAAACCCTGTTCCGGGGTGTGTGGACATTACCATCCTGCCGAACACTGCATACCAGTCCATATGTTACGTGCGTCCGGCTTCTTTTGTAAATCCGGAATCGGGCAGCGAGAGCTACATACCCTTCATCACTGTGGGAAAATACCGGGAGATTGATGGAAGAATGAAAATGGCGGTGACAGGAAACTTTAACCATGCGGCAAATGACGGATATCATGCGGAAAAATTCTTCCGCCTGCTTCAGGAGAAACTGGATGCATTTTCCGCATAATGACGGGAAAGGACTGTAAAAATAAAGAAATCAGGCCGGGGTGCAGATCAATGCGCCCCGGCCTGTGTCTTTGATAATATAAAACTATTCTCCCTGATACTGGAACCAGTCAAAGTCAGCGCAGCCGCTGCCTGCCTGGTGGTTGGAGCTGGCATACATTCCTATGTAGACGCCGGTAAAGCCGTTGTTTATAACAGAGCTTAGAAGTGAGGCATCCACACCGGACAGGAAAGGTATCATCTCAGATTCCCTGTATCCATAGTAAAAATCATAGTCCGTGGTATTCCCCTGAACACTTAAATAAAGGCGTCTGCAGTCCTTTATCTCTGTTTCCTTTACCAGAGTGCGGCATCCGTTCTCTGTTTTGTAGAACTGCAGGTAAGGTGTGCTGCCCTTTTTCCTCATGACCATCAGATAATGGAAGCGGTCATCTTGTACCAGCGCGATTCCGGCCTCCTCATAGTCTGCGGCCGGACAGAATTCCATGGCCGTTTTAGCCAGAAAACTCTTATGGCGCTGTCTGCGGCCCACGAAAGAAGGGGTACAAATCTCCTCCATGACCTGCGGCCTTGTCATAAGGCGCAGATATCCGGGACGCTCCGTGAGGGAATAGAAAGGCTCAACCGGCGGATGAATGGTGTTCCACTGCATCTGAAGCGTGTCATCCTCAAAGTTGTCCCATTCCGGCATGAGCGGATATATGGTGCGGGGCAGGTTCGGAAGGCGTTCTTCCTCCTGTACAAGCCCGGTCTCATTGTCGATCATCGGCCAGCCGTCCTCTGCCCATACAAATGGTACCATGAAGGTCTCACGGCCCAGGTTGTAGTGTCCCCCTTTATAAGGGCGCACTGCCAGCAGTACCATCCACCATTCTCCGTTCTGTGTCTCCACAATATCGGCGTGTCCGGTAACTGAAATGGGATTGAGAAGAGGCATATGCCTGTGCGTCACAATGGGATTTCTGGGGCATATCTCGTAATCCCCGTCAATGGTACGGCAGCGGGCCATCTGTACACTGTGGGTGACAAAGGTACCGCCCTCTGCCACTAACAGATAGTAATAACCGTCCTTTTTGTAAATGTGGGGTGCTTCGATCCACTTACTTCTTGTCTTCTTTCCGTCCCAGATGACAGTTCTGGGGCCTTTGAACTGCAGTGTTTCAGGGTCCAGCTCATTTAAGTAAATGCCATGGTGTCCTTCGTAGAGCTTCTCCTCACTGATAAAGTTACCCACGTACCATACAGAACCGTCGTCATCGAAAAACAGACTGGAGTCAATGCCGTCAGCGCCCTCCACAACTACAGGGTCACTCCACGGGCCGGCAGGATTTTTGGCTGTAATGATATAATTATCGCGTTTTGCTTCACGTCCTTCGGATACGAACGTATTAATAATATAAAAGGTCCCTTCATGGTAACGGATGCTGGGTGCCCACAGCCCCTCGCTGGTTTCGCAGTTTTTGTAGTTAAGCTGTCCGGGTCTGTGGATGCCGTGGCCAATCTGCTCCCAGTGAACCAGATCTCTGCTGTGGAACACGGGCAGTCCGGGATAATATACAAAAGATGAGGTTACCATGTAATAGTCATCTCCCACACGGCAGATAGATGGGTCCGGATAAAAACCGGGAAGAAGCGGATTGTGAAAAGTGTCTTTTGTCATATCATATTCTCCTTTACAAAATTTCTCCATTTTCTCCATTATAGGCAGAGAATCCGTATTGGTAAATAGAAAAAAACGCCTTTTCCCTGGAAAAAAACATGATAAAAACATTTTTACAAAACCTGCTCCGTATAGTATAATGGGCAATGCAATGAAAAGCACAACACAATACATAGGAACAGGAGAAAACTATGGATTTATTTACATTATTTACACTGGCGGTTGGCCTGTCCATGGATGCGTTTGCTGTCTCCATCTGCAAAGGGCTTTCCATGGAGAAGCTGAGTATAAAGAACATGGCAGTGGTAGGTCTCTGGTTTGGGGGATTCCAGGCTCTGATGCCGGTCATCGGCTATCTGCTGGGAGTACAGTTCAAGGATAAAATAACTGCAATTGACCACTGGATCGCATTCATCCTGCTGGGATTTATCGGTGTCAATATGATTCGGGAATCCCTGGATAAAGAGGAATCCTGCCCCGTGGCAGGAGTGGATGCAAAGACCATGTTTCCTCTGGCTGTGGCAACCAGCATTGATGCACTGGCGGTGGGGATTACCTTCGCCTTTTTGGATGTGGCGATTGTGCCGGCGGCCAGCTTCATCGGTATTGTCACATTTGTCTGTTCCGTCTTTGGGGTAAAGGCAGGAAATGTCTTCGGCATGAAGTACAAATCCAAAGCGGAACTTGCCGGCGGTATTATCCTGGTACTTCTGGGGCTCAAAATACTGCTGGAGCATCTGGGAATACTGGGGTAAACAAAAAAGGAAAAAGAGAGAGGAGAAATGAGATGAAAAAATTATTCAAAAGCCTTCCTGTGCGTCTGCTGATCGGAGTAGTCCTGGGTATGGTCATCGGCCTTATTGCCAATGAGGCTGTCATGAATGTGGTGGTAACTGTCAAATACATTCTGGGGCAGGTCATCACCTTCTGTGTACCGCTGATCATCATCGGATTTATTGCGCCTTCCATTACCAAGATGGGAAACAATGCCTCCAAAATGCTGGGGGTGGCACTGGCAATCGCCTATATTTCCTCCATCGGAGCCGCGTTTATGGCTATGGGAGCGGGATACGGGCTGATTCCCCATCTGTCCATACAGTCTGAGGTGGAAGGACTGAAGGATCTGCCCGGCGTGGTGTTTCAGCTTGATATCCCGCAGATCATGCCGGTTATGAGCGCGCTGGTGTTCTCCATTATGCTGGGACTGGCGGCAGCGTGGACGAAAGCCCGCTACACAACGGCCATTCTGGATGAATTCCAGAAGATCGTGCTGAAGATTGTAACCAAATTTATTATCCCCATTCTGCCGTTCTTCATCGCTTCAACCTTCTGCGGACTGGCATATGAAGGGACGATCACAAAACAGCTCCCTGTTTTCCTGAAGGTCATAGTCATCGTTATGGCAGGACATTACATCTGGCTTACACTGCTGTACGTCATAGCCGGTGCATATTCGGGAAAAAATCCGCTGGAAGTGCTGAAATATTACGGCCCCGCGTATCTGACTGCCGTAGGTACCATGTCAAGCGCAGCTACTCTTGCAGTAGCGCTTGAGGGTGCCAGAAAATCAAAGGTTCTCAGAAAAGATATGGTGAACTTCGGTATTCCGCTATTTGCCAATATCCATCTGTGCGGCTCTGTCCTGACCGAAGTGTTCTTTGTCATGACAGTGTCAAAAATACTCTACGGCGAGCTGCCGTCTGTGGGTATGATGGTTCTGTTCTGTATGCTTCTGGGCATATTCGCCATCGGAGCACCGGGTGTGCCGGGCGGTACGGTTATGGCGTCCCTGGGACTGATCACAGGTGTCCTTCTCTTTGACGAGACAGGTACCGCGCTGATGCTCACCATCTTTGCTCTGCAGGACAGCTTCGGAACCGCCTGCAATGTAACGGGCGACGGTGCCCTGACCCTGTTTTTGACAGGATACGCTGAGAAACACCATGTGGAGGAGCAGGAGCTGAATATAGAATTCTGATAAGTATCTCCCCGGAAAAAATCCGGTTCTGCGCGCGGGCTGTATATCATGCAGTCCGGCGCATGAAACCCCGGAGAAAGCAGAAAGGACTGCAATCGCCGCATAGTACATGCAGTTCAGGTACTGTACTGAAAAAAACACATAGAAACGGATGTCTTTTCGGAAAAAACACTTGTGTTTGCAGGGCGAATATGATAAAGTATAAAACGTTGTGAAAGCAACGGCTCTGGAGAGTCTCAGTAAGAGCGCCGAAGGTGTACAGCAGTTTCATCAGCTGCCAATCTCTCAGGCAAAAGGACAGAGTATACACAGATAATATCTTGTATATGTTTTGTCGTACTCTTATGGAGACTGTGGGAAGCCACAGTCTTTTTTTGTTTCGTTATAAACGGAAGAAAACAGAAAAAAAAGAGAGGACGGAAGAAAAAATGTTACAGGTAATTTTGCAGGAATTGAATCGCTTTATCACTTGGTTTGATCAGGTAGTGTGGGGACCGCCACTGATCATTTTGATCCTCAGCACAGGTATCTATCTGTCTGTGAGGATGGGCTTTTTACAGATTCGCCATCTGGGAAAAGCACTGAAATTCATGGTTAAGAATGAGAATGGCGGAAACGGCGAGGTGACCAGCTTTGGTGCCCTCTGTACAGCCATGTCAGCTACTATCGGCACAGGAAATATTGTAGGAGTGGCAACAGCTCTTGCGGCAGGCGGGCCGGGGGCACTTTTCTGGATGGTACTGGCAGCCTTTTTCGGAATGGCAACCAAATACGCGGAGGGTGTGCTTGCCATCAAATACCGCACCATTGACGGGGACGGCCATGTGCTGGGCGGACCATTTTATTATATAGAAAACGGCATGGGAGTCAAATGGAGGTGGCTGGCCAAAATCTTCGCGTTCTTCGGAGCCGGCGTGGGCCTTCTGGGGATTGGTACCTTTACCCAGGTAAACGGTATATCCTCTGCTGTGTGCAACTTTTTTGACCCGGAGAAAACAAACACCATATCTGTATTCGGCGGCAGTTATTCCATAGCAACCGTCATTGCAGGGCTGATCCTGACCGTGTGCGTTGGTCTGGTGATCATCGGCGGGCTGAAAAGGATCGCGCAGGTTTCGCAGATTGTAGTGCCTTTTATGGCTGTATTGTATTTTGGATTTGCATTCATTATCCTTGTGACACATCTGGGAGCAATCCCGGCGGCGGTTGTGTCTATTGTGAAAAGCGCCTTTTCCGGCAGTGCGCTGGCAGGCGGAGCCATGGGTACCATGATCGTTGCCATGCAGAAGGGAATCGCCAGGGGTATCTTCTCCAACGAGGCAGGCCTCGGAAGCGCGCCTATAGCTGCAGCGGCAGCACAGACAAAATCACCGGTGCGCCAGGGTCTTGTATCCATGACAGGTACCTTTATTGACACCATTGTAATATGCACCATGACAGGTCTTTCCATCGTTGTGACCGGAACCTGGAACACCGGACTGGAAGGGGTGGCGATCACAACAGCGGCATTCCAGAAGGGGCTGCCGTTTCCGCCGGTTGTGGCGTCAGTGGTCCTCATGGTATGTCTGGTATTCTTTGCGTTTACCACCATCCTGGGCTGGAATTATTATGGGGAACGCTGTATTGAGTATCTCTTTAACAGAAACAGAAAAGTAGTCCGGGGATACCGCTGGCTGTATATCCTGGCAATCTTTATCGGGCCTTACATGACGGTGCAGGCTGTGTGGAATATTGCGGATATATTCAATGCCCTCATGGCCTTCCCGAACCTGATTGCGCTGGCGGCTCTGAGCCGTGTGGTGTTCGCGGAGACAAAGGCTTATTTCGGAAATGCAGATGATGTAAAAGAAGATTTGACGCCGGAGGTGCCGGCAGAATCATAACATGGTCCGGAGGAAAAAACAGGTGCCCGCTGCTCAGGCAGGCATGATTTTTTTCCTCCGGACTTTTTATACAAAATAATTGGATAAAAATAGTAAAGATTAGGCTATGCAAACTCACAGAAATGTATTATAATAAGAACAAGATGATTTATCCGGTTTAAGGAAAATTAAGAGATTTGCTGTTGCAACTTGTCGAGAAAAAAGGTATCATGAAATGGAATATCTAGTGTAAGTGGAGATGGGAGTATAATGATGGAAGACGAAAGAGATCTGGAGTACGAGCGGCGGAGACAGGAACGCATGCGCAGACGAAGACTCGAAAAGAAACGGCAGATGCGCAGAAGAAGGATCATGCGCCTGGTAGCCATGGCAGCAGTGCTGGTGTTGGTGATCGGACTTGTGGGAACGGGCATACATAAGCTGATTTCGGGCAAGACAGGGGTACCGAAAGAGGGAACAGTGGAGGTGAAAGCCCAGACTACCACCCAGGAAGACACATCAGCGGCAACGAAACAGCCGGTCATGAGCGCGGCAGATTTGTCGAAGATGACATCCTCCGGTGTGATGGGATGGCAGCAGGATGACAAGGGCTGGTGGTACCGCGATACGGACGGAACCTTTTTCAAGAACGGCTGGAAGGAGATTGACGGTTCCAAGTATTATTTTGATGAAAACGGCTACATGAAGACCGGATGGCTGGAACTTGACGGGGAAGACTACTTTTTTGATGACAGCGGAAAATACGACGAGACTAAGAAGCGTCCCATGGTGGCTCTGACTTTTGATGACGGTCCGGGGGAATATACGGAAGCCCTGCTGGATTGTCTCACAAAAAACAATGCGAAAGCTACCTTTTTCATGCTGGGGCCTCAGGCGCAGGCATATCCTGAGATTGTGAAGGATTTAAAGGATGCCGGAATGGAGCTGGGCAACCACACATGGAGCCATGAGAATCTGACTACCTTAGGCGCCAGCGGGGTAACAGAGGAAGTGACAAAGACCAATGAGGCGATCAAAAACGCAGCAGGAGAATCTGCAACGGTTATGCGTCCGCCGGGAGGCGCGTATAATGAGGAAGTGCAGGCTGCCATCGGAATGCCTCTTATCATGTGGAGCATAGATACAAAAGACTGGGCAACCAAGAGCGAGGACCAGACGTATCAGGTGACTGTGGACAATGTAAAGGACGGCTCTGTAGTCCTGATGCATGATATCCATGAATGGTCTGTGAACGCGGCAATCCGCGCGATTCCGGAACTGGTGGAACAGGGCTACAAGCTGGTGACCGTAAGCGAACTGGCAGAGGCAAAAGGCGTGAAACTGGAAAACGGTGCGGCTCATTACTTCTTTGGGGAAGGCGAGCAGCAGGTAGAGTGATACATAACCTCTCAGGCAGTAATGTCTGGGAGGTATTTTTTTCTCTTTTGACAAAACTGGTATGGTTAAAAATATTAAAACTGGCATTTGTAAAAAGGACAGATGGCGGCTATAATTCATAACAACATAAATTTACAAAAGGTTTTCCCGAAAAGCAGCATAAAAGGCTGTCAGGATACTCTGTGGGAAGACGGAAAGGGAGTTAAAAATGGAAGACAGATACCAGTTAAATAAGGAGCTTGCACAGATGCTGAAGGGCGGTGTCATCATGGATGTGACCACACCGGAGCAGGCAGAGATTGCGGAGAAGGCAGGGGCCTGTGCTGTCATGGCGCTGGAAAAGATACCTGCGGATATCAGAGCAGCAGGCGGTGTGGCAAGGATGAGTGATCCCAAGATGATCCGGGGAATCCAGGCCGCTGTATCCATACCGGTTATGGCAAAATGCAGAATCGGACATTTTGCGGAGGCACAGATCCTGGAGGCTATAGAGATTGACTACATAGATGAGAGTGAAGTCCTCTCCCCGGCAGATGATGTGTATCACATAGACAAGAGAAAGTTTAAGGTGCCTTTTGTGTGCGGGGCCAAGGATCTGGGTGAGGCACTGCGCAGAATCAATGAGGGTGCATCCATGATCCGCACCAAAGGAGAACCTGGCACAGGCGATATTATCCAGGCTGTGCGCCATATGCGCATGATGCAGTCGGAAATGCGCCGGATCACTTCCATGGAGGAGGATGAACTGTACGATAAGGCAAAGGAGCTGGCGGTTCCCTATGATCTGCTGATGTATGTGAGGGAGCTTGGAAAACTGCCGGTAGTGAACTTCGCGGCAGGCGGTGTGGCAACTCCTGCGGATGCCGCGCTGATGATGCAGCTCGGCGCAGAGGGGGTATTCGTAGGTTCCGGTATCTTCAAGTCCGGCAATCCTGAGAAACGGGCAGCAGCCATTGTGAAGGCCGTCACAAATTACAAAGACGCGAAAATGATCGCGGAACTCTCCATGGATTTGGGCGAAGCCATGGTGGGAATCAATGAGCAGGAGATTGCGCTTCTCATGGCGGAGAGAGGTAAATGATGCGGGCAGGTATTCTGGCGCTTCAGGGTGCCTTTGCAGAACATAGAAATATGCTGGAACGTCTCGGAACTGATTGTGTGGAAATCAGGCAGCGGACAGACTTCCATGAAAATCTGGATGCGCTGGTTCTTCCGGGAGGAGAGAGTACTGTCATGAGGAAACTGCTCACAGAGCTGGAGCTTCTGGAACCGATCAGGAAAAGCATAGAGGCCGGCATGCCGGTCATGGGGACCTGCGCCGGGCTGATCCTGCTGGCGGAAAACGTGGCAGGAGGGGAGTCCTGCTTCGGAACCATGCCGGTCACTGTCAGGCGGAATGCCTACGGCAGACAGTTGGGAAGCTTTCAGACAGTGGAGGAGATGAAGGGTGTAGGACAATTTCCTATGACCTTTATACGGGCGCCTTATATTGAAGAAGCTCATGATGGTGTGGAGGTTCTTGCAGTCACAGGAGGCAGAATCGTGGCAGCCCGTTATGGCAGCCAGTTAGGTCTGGCCTTTCATCCGGAGCTTACCGACAACCCGGATATACACAGGTATTTTATAGAAGAGATCTGCAGAAAATAACATGCCTGCAGGGGAGTTTAGGAAGGGGAGGTCCGTTTGCGGACCTCCCTTGTAGATTCAGGATTTCTTATTCCCCGTAATAAGCCTTGAGATAGAGTTCTTTCATCTCAGACATCAGCGGATATCTGGGGTTGGCACCGGTACACTGGTCATTGAAGGCATCCTCTACCATTGCGTCCAGAGTAGCCAGGAAAGCTTTTTCTTCCACGCCGTATTCCCGGATCGTCCGTTTGATCCCGACTCTTTCTTTCAGCCGGGCAATGGCTTCGATGAAATTTTCAAACACTTCATCATCGTTTTTGCCCTTGATGCCGATGAAGCGGGCAACCTCGCAGTATCTCTCCTTTGCGTGAGGATAAGGATACTGGGAGAAGGTTCCCATCTTAACGGGAGCCGGGTCCGCGTTGTAGCGCATGACAAGCTCGATCAGCAGGGAGTTGGCGATACCGTGCTGGATATGGTGGTAGGCACCAAGTTTATGCGCCATGGAGTGGCAGATGCCGAGAAACGCATTGGCAAAGGCCATACCTGCCAGGGTGGAGGCATTTGCCATCTTCTCCCTGGCCACCGGGTCGGCAGCGCCGTTCTCGTAAGCGGACGGCAGATAGTCAAATATGAGCTGGACAGCTTTCAGTGCAATACCGTCCGTATAATCTGTAGCCATGATGGACGCGTATGCCTCCAGGGCATGGGTCAGCGCGTCAATACCGGAGGAACTGGTCAGTCCCTTTGGCTGGCTCATCATGAAATCCACGTCTATGATCGCCATGTTGGGAAGAAGCTCATAGTCCGCGATGGGCCATTTGGTTCCGGTGGTCTTGTCTGTGATGATGGCAAAGGGGGTTACCTCTGAACCCGTACCTGAGGAGGTGGGGACAGACACCATCATTGCCTTTTCTCCCATTTTCGGGAATTCGTAGACTCTCTTGCGGATATCCATGAAATCCATAGCCAGATCCTCAAAGCTGCATTCCGGGTGTTCATACATAAGCCACATGATCTTGGCTGCGTCCATGGCAGAACCGCCGCCCAGGGCAATGATCACGTCAGGGCCGAAGGCATTTAACTGCTCCAGGCCTTTCTGGGCGCACTGCAGGGTGGGGTCAGGTGTTACATCGAAGAAGCAGCTGTAAGGAATGCCCATCTCATCCAGTTTGTCCGTAATGGGTTTTGTGTGGCCGTTCTGGTAGAGGAATGTATCAGTTACCAGGAAGGCTTTCTTTTTGCCGTATACATTCTTCAGCTCATCGAGAGCCACCGGCAGACAGCCTTTCTTGAAATATACCTTTTCCGGGACTCTGAACCAAAGCATGTTCTCTCTCCTTTCGGCAACGGTTTTGGTATTCAGCAGGTGCTTCACACCCACGTTTTCGGATACAGAGTTGCCGCCGTAGGAACCGCAGCCCAGGGTCAGGGACGGAGCCAGCTTGAAGTTGTAAAGGTCACCGATTCCTCCGTGTGAGGACGGGGTGTTGACCAGGATGCGGCAGGCCTTCATGCGGTCTGCGTGCTGTGCCATCTTCTCCGTCTGGGACGGATGGATGTACAGGGATGCAGTATGTCCATAGCCGCCGTCTTTGATCAGCTGGTCAGCCATGTCAAGTGCAGTATCAAAATCCTTTGCCTTATAGAGGGCAAGGACAGGTGATAATTTCTCATGTGCAAAAGGTTCTGAGACATCCACAGAAGTTACTTCGCCGATCAGGATCTTTGTCTCTTTCGGTACTGTGACACCTGCCATCTCAGCAATGACTGCCGCGGGCTGGCCCACAATCTTGGGGTTTACAGTCCCGGCTTCTGTCAGGATGATCTTGCGTACCTTGTCAAGGTCTGTCTTATTCAGTACATGGCAGCCTCTTTTTACAAATTCCTTCTTAACATCATCGTAAATGTCGGCAATCGCAGTGACAGACTGTTCGGATGCACAGATCATACCGTTGTCAAAGGTCTTGGAATGGATGACAGAATACACGGCAGTGGGGATGTCACAGGAACTGTCCATGATGACAGGTACATTGCCCGGGCCTACGCCGATTGCCGGTTTCCCTGAGGAATAGGCGGCTTTCACCATTCCGGGTCCGCCTGTGGCCAGAATAACATCCACGGATTTCATCAGTTCATTGGAGAGTTCAATGGTAGGTTCCTCAACCCAGCCGATAATGCCTTCCGGTGCCCCTGCTTTTACAGCGGCATCCAGCACGATCCTGGCGGCTTCAATGGTACACTTTTTGGCTCTCGGGTGGGGACTGATGATGATGGCATTTCTGGTTTTCAGACAGATCAGACATTTGAAGATAGCTGTGGATGTGGGGTTCGTGGTGGGGATGACCGCGCCTACGATACCGACAGGTTCAGCAATCTTTTTAATGCCGTATGAGGTGTCCTGTTCCACCACGCCGCATGTCTTTACCCGCTTATAGGTGTTGTAGGTATACTCCGCTGCGTAATGGTTTTTGATGACTTTGTCCTCCACAATGCCCATTCCGGTCTCGGCAACAGCCAGTTTTGCCAGCGGGATACGCTGTTTGTTCGCTGCCATGGCTGCCTCAAAAAAGATTCTGTCAACCTGCTCTTGTGTGAAGGCGGAAAACTTTTTCTGTGCTTCTTTCATGGAAGCGATTCGCTGCTGCAGTGCTTCCACGCTGTTGATGGGTTCCGGGGCTTTGTTCTCTGGTTTTTTTGCCATAGAAATCCTCCTTAAAATATTTGGTTTTTGGTTTGAGCCCTTACTCATTTTGAAGTACGTGAAGTTTTATGTTCCGTCTTGTCGGTTTGTGTAGATTATTTTACCATGAAATGGAAGATAAGACAACAAAAAAGAATTAGTATTTTGCATAAATTAATAAAAGTCTGAATATTACAGAATATTCTGAATAATAAAGACGAAAAAACACCGCCAATGCCCGTAAGGGAGATGGCGGTGTCTTCTGTTTTTATTTTTTATATCCTTCGCGTTTGCGCAGGCGGGAATCCAGGGTTTTCTTGCGGATTCTGAGGGACTTGGGCGTTACCTCAAGCAGTTCGTCTGTGTCAATGAACTCCAGAGCCTGCTCCAGACTCAGAACTTTGGGGGGAGTCAGCTTCAGGGCTTCGTCGGCGGAGGAGGAACGCGTGTTGGTCAGATGTTTCGTCTTACATACGTTCAGTTCGATATCCTCCGGTTTGGCGCTCTCACCGATTACCATACCGCTGTATACCTTCTCGCCGGCACCGACAAAAAGTGTACCTCTGTCCTGGGCGGAGAAGAGGCCGTAAGTAACGGTCTCGCCTGCCTCAAAGGCAATGAGGGAACCCAGCTTGCGGTAGAACATGTCGCCCTTATAAGGGGCATAGCCGTCGAAGGCAGTGTTCATGATTCCGGTGCCTTTTGTGGAGGTGAGGAAATCACCGCGGAAGCCGATCAGTCCTCTGGACGGGATATGGTATTCCAGACGGACGGTTCCGTCACTTGAGGGGCTCATGCCCTGCAGTTCACCTTTCCGTTCGTTTAATTTATTGATGATGGTTCCGGAGAATTCTTCGGGTACATCAATGTAGGCAATCTCGATAGGCTCCATCTTTTTGCCGCGCTCATCTTCATGGTAGATGACCTCTGCTTTGCTGACTGCGAATTCATAGCCCTCACGGCGCATGTTTTCAATCAGGACGGAGAGATGAAGCTCGCCTCGACCTGATACTTTAAAGCAGTCAGTGCTGTCGGTATCCTCCACACGAAGGCTCACGTCAGTGTTCAGCTCGCGCATCAGGCGCTCCCTTAAATGGCGGGAAGTGATGAATTTACCTTCCTGACCTGCCAGGGGGCTGTCATTTACCAGGAAGTTCATGGAGATGGTCGGCTCGGAGATCTTCTGGAACGGAATGGCCTCAGGGTTTTCCGGTGAGCAGAGCGTATCGCCGATATGGATATCCGCAATACCGGAAATGGCTACAATGGAACCGATACCGGCTTCTTTTACCTCTACCTTTCCGAGTCCGTCAAATTCATAGAGCTTGCTGATCTTTACTTTTTTCTTCTTGTCCGGGTCGTGGTGATTTAAAAGGAGTACCTCCTGGTTCACGGAGATGGTACCGTTCTCCACCTTGCCCACGCCGATACGACCTACATATTCATTGTAATCAATGGTACTGATGAGTACCTGTGTGCCTGCGTCCGGGTCTCCGGTGGGAGCGGGGATGTATTTGAGAATCGTCTCAAATAACGGCTCCATATTCTCCGGTGAGTCGGATAAGTCCAGAACTGCATGGCCGGCTTTTGCGGAGGCATACAGGAACGGACAGTCGAGCTGGTCGTCTGAGGCATCCAAATCCATGAGAAGTTCCAGGACTTCATCAATGACTTCGTCAGGGCGTGCCTCCGGGCGGTCGATCTTATTGATACATACAATGACGTGCAGATCGAGCTCCAGGGCTTTTTTCAGTACGAATTTTGTCTGGGGCATGGCACCCTCGAAGGCATCCACCAGCAGGATAACGCCGTCCACCATTTTCAGGACACGCTCCACTTCGCCGCCGAAATCAGCATGGCCCGGTGTATCTATGATATTGATTTTTGTATCCTTATAGTAAATTGCTGTATTTTTAGAAAGTATCGTGATACCGCGCTCGCGTTCAATATCATTGGAGTCCATGACGCGATCCTGGACCTCCTGGTTTTCGCGGAAGACACCGCTCTGTTTCAGAAGCTGATCCACCAGCGTTGTTTTGCCGTGGTCAACATGGGCAATAATTGCTACATTTCTGATGTTTTCTCTTTTCGTTTTCATAAATAACCTCTTTTCTAAAGGAAAAACCGCTGATTTACGGCTAAATCCAGTCACATTTTATCACACTTATGAGTAAATACAAAGCAGAAATAAATATTTTTTCAAAAAAAATAAAAAAAGTTGTTCTAAAAAAAGTATAGCCAGAATAAATATGATATAGACAAAATACAAGTCAGAGGAAGGGGTAAATAATTCAATGGCAGATAAAATAATTGAAAACAATCAGGTATCCATCATGGGAGCCATCGCATCGGAGTTCGAGAAAAGTCACGAGGTATATGGGGAAGGATTTTACATGGTGGATGTGCTGGTCAAGCGTTTGAGCGGTTCCGAGGACAAAATACCGCTTATGGTTTCCGAGAGACTGGTGGATGTGACACAGAGCTATATCGGCGAGTACATACAGGTGCAGGGTCAGTTCCGATCCTACAACAGGCATGAGGAGAAGAAAAACCGGCTGGTTCTCTCTGTGTTCGTGCGGGAACTGACCTTTGTGGAGGAAGAGGACGAATCCATAGAGACCAATCTCATCGAACTCAACGGATATATCTGTAAGCCTCCGGTCCACCGCATGACTCCGCTGGGCAGGGAAATTGCAGACATCCTGCTGGCTGTCAACCGGCCTTACGGAAAATCCGACTACATACCGTGTATCTGCTGGGGCAGAAACGCTAATTTCGCCAAATCCTTCGAGGTGGGCGGACGCCTGCATATCTGGGGCAGGATCCAGAGCAGGGAATATATTAAGAAGCTGAGTGAGACAGACACAGAAAAGCGGATCGCCTACGAGGTGTCCGTAAGCAAGCTGGAGTATGGGGAGACATACAGCTAAAACGGCAGAATGACTGCCTCCGAAATAAAAGAAGCCTGAGATTCCAATATTGCATTATTTGGCCATGTGTAGTAATATATACACAACTCTTAAATAAAGCGTCATAGAATCCGCAAGAGGTGTAATGTATGGAAAATGAAGGATTAGTGCAGATATACTGTGGACCCGGCAAGGGCAAAACCAGTGTGGCCATCGGGCAGGCAATACGCGCTGTCGGCCACGGGAAGACTGCCATTGTCATTCAGTGCCTGAAAGGAAGAGCAACTTCCGAACTGGATTACCTTTCTGTTCTGGAACCGAATGTAAGACTGTTCCGGTTTGAGAAGAAGGATAAGTATTACGAAGACCTGACCGACGAAGAGAAGCAGGAAGAGAACTGCAATATCAGGAATGGCCTTAACTATGCCAGAAAGGTATTGGTTACGCAGGAATGCGACATGCTGATTCTGGACGAAATTCTGGGAGCAGTGGAATTCGGTATTATAACCGAGGAAGAGGTGGAGGAACTGATCCGGACCAAGGATGAGGAGACAGAGCTGATCCTGACCGGAAATGTGGTTCCGGACCGTCTGAGGGAGGCAGCCGACAGGGTGGTTTCTCTGGAGGTTATAAAATAAAGGCTGCGCAGGCAGCCCAAAAGTTGCAGTTGACACAGGAAGAAAAAGCAGGAATGCAGACATAAGGAGGAGAAAAATGGCTATTTTTACAGGTGCAGGTGTGGCGATCGTTACACCTATGAAAGAAAATGGTGATGTAAATTTTGAAAAACTGGGAGAAATCCTGGAGGAACAGATTCAAGAGGGAACGGATTCCATTGTAATCTGCGGAACTACAGGAGAGTCTTCCACACTCACCCATGAAGAACATCTGGAGACCATTAAATACACAATCGACAAAGTGAATAAGAGGATCCCGGTAATCGCAGGAACCGGCTCCAACTGTACGGAGACAGCAATCTACTTATCCACAGAAGCTGAAAAGTATGGTGCAGACGGAGTTCTTCTTGTAACTCCTTACTATAATAAGGCTACTCAGAAGGGCCTCATTGAACATTACACGAAAATTGCCAATTCTATCAAGATTCCGGTGATCCTCTACAATGTACCGAGCCGTACCGGCATTAATATCCAGCCTAAGACGGTTGCATATCTGGTGGAACATGTGGAGAATATTGTAGGTATCAAGGAAGCTTCCGGCGACATCGCGCAGGTTGCTGAGATGGCTGCCCTGACAAGAGGAAAGCTTGATATTTATTCCGGAAACGACAACCAGATCGTACCGCTTCTTTCCCTGGGCGGAAAAGGTGTTATCTCTGTGCTTTCCAACGTTGCACCGAGATTCACACATGATATGGTAGCAAAATATTTGAACGGAGACATAAAGGAGAGCTGTGATATGCAGCTTGATGCCATGCCTTTGATCAACGCTCTGTTCTCGGAAGTTAACCCGATCCCTGTAAAAGCCGCCATGAACCTTATGGGCATGGAGGTAGGTCCGCTTCGCTCACCGCTGACTGAGATGGAGGAGGCCAACAAGGAAAAACTGAAAGAGGAAATGGTAAAGTTTGGTCTGAAGCTGGCATAAACCAAACCATATCCGATTCGTAAAAAGACGGTAACTGTGAAGACCTGTGAAATCATTACGAAAGAGGAAAAAAAGATGATCAGAATAATTATGAGCGGCTGCAACGGCCATATGGGTCAGGTCATATCCGGACTTGTGAAGGATGACCCGGAGGCAGAGATTGTGGCAGGCATTGACCTTGTAGATAACCGTGACAACGGATATCCGGTGTTCACGAATATAAATGACTGTGATGTGCAGGCGGATGCCATGATCGATTTTTCTTCCGCCAAAGCCACGGAAGCTGTCCTGGCCTACTGTACGGCTAAGAAGCTGCCTCTGGTTCTGTGCACCACAGGGCTTAGCGAAGAGCAGCTTGCACAGGTGGCGAAGGCTTCCGAGAGCACAGCAGTGCTTCGCTCTGCCAATATGTCTCTGGGTATCAATACGCTTCTGAAGCTGGTGCAGGAGGCCGCAAAGGTTCTGGCCGGTGCCGGCTTTGATATGGAGATTGTAGAGAAGCATCACAACCAGAAGGTAGACGCGCCCAGCGGGACAGCGCTGGCACTGGCAGACAGCCTGAATGAGGCTATGGACAACCAGTACCACTATGTATATGACAGGAGCCAGACGCGCGAGAAGCGTGACGCTAAGGAAATCGGTCTGTCTGCTGTCCGCGGAGGCAGCATCGTGGGAGAACACGAGGTGATCTTCGCAGGTCCGGATGAGGTGATCGAATTCAAGCACACAGCCTATTCAAAAGCCGTATTCGGCAAAGGCGCTGTGGAGGCTGCCAAGTTCCTGAAGGGAAAAGGCCCGGGCATGTACAACATGAGCAATGTGATCAATGGATGATTTATAACGGCAGGTGTATACTGCCGCTGTTGTGGACGCATTTTTAAAATTAAATTTTGAACCGCCGTAAGACTGTACAGATGCAGTGTTGTTTTACGGCGGTTTTTCCATTTTCTCCGGTATATGCGCGCATACATAAATTCTCACGGAAACGCACATATTAATCGTGACAGTAAAAGGTGCGAGGTGCCTTTTATCGTTAAGTACAAAGAGGAAAAGGAGAAACAACCATGCGTAAGATGAAGAAACTTTTATTAAGTGTCCTTCTGGCAGGTGTACTGTGCATGACAGCCGGCTGCGGTGCCACAGACAATGGCGGCAGCAACGCAGCCACAGAGGACAGCAAAGCCGGTGACAACAAAGCCGGTGACAATAACGCCGGTGACAACAAAGCCGGTGACAACAAGGCAGGCGACAACAAGGCAGACGACAACAAGAACGGAAACAAGGACGCCAATACCAATGATAACGGCGCAGCCAATGACACAGGTACAGGAAGCGGAGAGGCCGGCACAGGCGACGGCATGGTAGGCGACCTGGGAGAAGACATCAAAGACGGTGTGGAAGACCTGGGCGATGATGTGAGAAACGGAGCAGAGGATGTAGGCGATGCAGTGGAAAATAATGCTGGCAATGCCACAGACAACAATACCGGAAATAATACCAACAATACGACCACAAACACTCCGTAATCTTTGTATGCGGCAGATACACCGGGAAACCGGGTATCTGCCACTACATATAGTATATGGAAAAGTAAGGAAACAATACTATATACAAAAAACTTATAAAGGTTAAAATTTTCTAAAAACTGTTGAACAAACGCGGGAATATTGATATAATAAGAATACATTACAGGAGTAAAGGTCCTGTAAAATACACGTTAAAGGGGTTGGACATCATGAAGTTTATTATAAGCGGAAGAAACATCGATATTACGGACGGATTAAGAAGTGCGGTAGAGGACAAGCTTGGAAAGCTGGAAAAATTCTTCACAGATGACACCGAGATTCATGTAACACTGAGCGTAGAAAAAGAACGTCAGAAAATTGAGGTGACTATTCCAGTAAAAGGTAATATCATCCGCTCTGAACAGGTGAGCAACGATATGTATGTCTCCATCGACCTGGTAGAAGAAATCATCGAAAGACAGTTACGTAAATATAGGAAAAAAATCATCGACAAAAAACAAAACGCAGGAACCTTCCAGCAGGCATTTATCGAGAAGGATTTTGAAGATGAGAACACCAATGAGATTAAGATCATCCGTACCAAGAAATTCGGATTCAAACCCATGTATCCGGAAGACGCATGTGTACAGATGGAACTTCTGGGACACAACTTCTTCGTATTTTTGAATGCTGAGACGGAAGAAGTGAATGTTGTCTATAAGAGAAAAGGAAATACTTACGGACTGATCGAGCCGGATTTTAGTGAATGATCAGTAAGTAATAAAAAGGCTTCGGAGAAATCCGAAGCCTTTTTTGACGGAAACATTGGTAAGATTATTTTGAAATATTAAATTCAGCCGTCTCCTGAGCGGTCTTAAGTTCATCATCCAATGAAGCGTTCTCCTGTATGACATTTGAAAGAGCAGTGCACATGGCATCCCTGGCATCGTAGTAGAAGGGGCTGGTTACACTGGATGGGATCTCAGAGGAATATTCAACAATTTTTTTGTAAATAGCATCATTGCCAAAAAAGTCAACAGGCTGTTCATAAATTGATGATTCCCCGGCAGGCAGCCATGTAGACAGAGCGCCTTTGGACAGGATGTCATCGTAAAGTTCCTGACTTCCTGCAAAAGTAGATTTAAAGAAATCCTGAGCCAGTTTTTTGTTTTGACATTGGGAGGTGATCGCCCATGTTGAACCGCCGTTGCTGGAATAATTAGTTGCGTTTGGTGCGCTGTCAAGGCGCGGAAGGTTGGTTACAGCCCATTTTCCTGACTGGTCTTCTTTGGCTTCAACGGAAGCTATGATCCAGCAGCCATTCATGGCGCTTGCAACAGTGCCGTTGTTGATGGAGGCAATATACTGGTCCCAGCCGGGCATTTCTTCCAGGGTTTTGTCCTTTACCATCTGTACATAGATTGACATACATTCTTTTAGGACATCATTCTGATCCAGATTCGGGCTTCCATCTTCCAGGAAGAGCGAGGCTCCGCAGGACTGCAGCATCATCATAATGATATCAGGAGTTGCGGATTTTGCCGTAAGCATAGGCTGTCCTGTTTTCTCTTTTACTATTTTAGCTTTTTCCATATAATCAGACCATGTAATATCTGTAAAATCTTCCACTGTGAATCCGGCCTGTTCCAGATAATCCGTGCGTATGCAGTTAACAGCAGTTCCGCTGTCAAAAGGGATTCCCATATTTTTTCCGTTTACTATGGAGTAAGAGGTCTTGGCTGCAGAAAACTGGGAGAAATCAATACCTGAGTCTGTTAAATCGGTAAAAATTTCGGGATAATTCTGTGCGAATTTCTGAAAAGAGGCATCCTGAATCAGGAATATGTCCGGCAGAGCGTCCAGCTCCCCTGCGTTAGCAATAGTGGTAAGTTTTGTCTCAATATCCTGGGACTCAATTTCTGTAATATCCACATGAAAACCCTCGTGTCCGTCTGCTGCGTATAATTCGGCGGCTTTGTTGATGGCGTAAATGTTAAAGTTGGGGTCCCATGTCCAGACTGTCAATGTATTGTCAGCAGAAATATCGGAAGACGTGTCTTCCGGGGTATCACTATTTGAAGTGTTTTCTTCCGGGGCGGATGACGGAGCCGGTTTTTTGCCGCAGGATGATGCTGAAAAAACCATAAGACCGGTGAGTATGACTGCGATTATTTTTCTTTTCATTGTAAAAACCTCCTATCTCTACAACAAATATCCGTTTTAAGTTATTCTGCCTCCATAACCTCTTCTAGGATCATGCACTGGCGGGGAGACATGGAAACCAGGCCTGACTTTCTGCATTCGCTTATGATGTCATAATAGAATCTATCCAGATTTACATTTACGGCTTCATTATTGTGATTCATGAGGAATGTATACTTTTTTCCTTCTTTGGCGCGGAAGGCTATTTCCACATTTTCAGGCAGGCTGTATTTTGGAATGTTCAGACTGCAGCAGATGTCTGTCAGCAGTTTCCGGATAAATGCATGCTCCGGACTTGTACCAATGTAATAGGCATGTCCGTCACCATAAGCGTTGACGGTCACACATGGTGTGTCACGGTAAAAATCATCTCCGTAAAGACCAATAACGCTTGCCGTTTCCAGGCGGATGAGGTCACAGATTTCTCCGCATTCGTATCTGGAACCATCATTTAAAACGATACTGTTTTTCATATCAGGGTACATACCGTCTATCTCTTCAACCCAAAGACCAAGAATATCGCGGAAAGCACCCGGGTAGCCGCCCAGTATTACATTGTCCGTTCTGTCTGTAATACCGCTCAGGAAAGTGGTGATAAAGGTACCGCCTGTGTTTACATAATCTTTTACTTTTTCTGAAAATGCAGGGGAACACATATAAAAACACGGTGCGGCGATCAGATCATATTTCTTGTCCATGCAGGTAGATTCACAGACGATATCTACGGATATACCCATTTCGTAAAACGCGCGGTAATATTTCAAAACCTGGTCATAATATTTCAGATGGCAGTTATGGATCGCTGACCCCTCGATGGCCCACCAGTTTTCCCAGTCAAACAGGATTGCAGCTCTGGCATCCGGCATAGCGCCCTCCACAGTATCTTTCAACCGTTCAAATTGTTCACCAAGAAGAATCAGTTCGGCTCCCATTCTGGTGTCCAGTCTTCCGCTGTGGGGAACCATGGCGCCGTGAAACTTTTCTACACCGCCTCTTGATTGTCTCCACTGGAAGAATAGGTTGCTGTCAGCGCCGTGGGCCGTACTCTGCCAGCAGATATCGGCAACTTCTCCGGGACGCTTCACAGGGCCGTAATCTTCCCAGGAGATATTGCCCGGATTTTGTTCCATCATATAAAAGGGCTGTGATTTCATGGAGCGCATCAGGTCGTGGATAAAGGCTGGTTTATACATGGGAGTATGGATCGTGGGATAGTTATCCCAGGAAATTACATCAATCGCTTTGGAAACTTCCCAGTAATCATAAGTCTTTACCAAATCAGAAAAATTGTTGGTGACGGGGAGGCTGGAGTACTTCCGTATCTCTTTTTTCTCATTTTCAATACAGGAACGGACACTGCTGCTCATAAAACGCATGTAATCAATGTACTGTCCCTGGAAACAGGCCACATCCCGCCCTGCCAGCTGGTTCTTTTTAATATCTGTGAGATAGCTGGGGGGAAGTATTTGGGAAAAATCAGTATATGTATGTCCCCAAAATGCAGTATTCCATGCAGTGTTGACAGCATCAATGTCCTCATATTTCCTTTTAAGCCAGTTGCGGAATTCCTCTGCGCAGGCCGGACAGTAGCAGTAAAAATGGTATTCGTTATTGATGTGCCACAGTTTTACGGCAGGGTGATGCCCATAACGTTTTGCTAATTCACCGGCGATCCTGGCAGAATATTTTCTGTATACGCTGCTGTTGGGACAGATCTTTTCACGGGACCCACCCTGGACTCTGCGTCCTTCAATATCCACATGCATAATATCAGGATATTTTTGTTCCAGCCAGTAAGGCATTGCTGTTGTGGGGGTTGCAAGAATAACATCAATATGTTCCTGGTATAATCTGTCAAGAATTCGATCCATCCATTCAAATTGAAATACACCGTCTTCCGGTTCCAGCTTCGGCCATGCAAAGACACCCAATGTAACGCAGTTTACATGCATTTCTTTCATGAAACGGATATCTTCCTCTATCGTTTCGGGTTCCCATTGTTCTGGATTATAGTCTCCTCCATACCACATAATTTTCTCCTCCTTTTTACGATTAAATGTGATTCTTTGATGTACCATTTATAAATTGGTATACTAAAATGATAATACCAATGAGGACAAAAATCAACCAAATATTTATAAAATATGTACCAATAGTGTGGGCAAAAAATTGTTTAATTGTAACATATAACAGTCAAAACAGAATGTGCTGTTGCTTAATGTGGTACATTATTGGTATAATACTTAATAAAAGACCATGTTTTGGAAATGATAGATGGAAAATGAATAAGGAGACCTTAGATGATCGATAAAGATAAAAACAAACCAATTTATAAACAATTAGTGGATGAGATTCTGGAAGATATTAAACAGGGAAGATTAAATCCTGAGGATAAACTGCCTACAGAAAGGGAATTGGCCGAACGACTGGGGATTTCCAGGGGAACAGTTAAAAAAGCATATAAGGAACTGGCTGATAACGGAGTGATCGAAGTAATACAGGGAAGCGGCTCGTATATCCATAATAATACAATAATGACTGGGAATGAGAAAAGGATGGCCGCAATTGAGCTGCTGGATGACCTTCTTGATACACTGGAAGACTGGAATTTTTCAATTTCGGAAATCCTCAATCTGATGAATATAAGCCTTGCAAAGAGGGAGGGAGGAAACGGAGGACTGCGGGTGGCAGTGATTGACTGTAATGCGGAGTCACTGGAAATCTTCAAAAAGCAGCTTCTTTACATACCGGATATCAGCATATCGGCTTTTTTAGTGGAGACAATTCTGCTGGATGATAACCCGCAGGCACTGCTGTCCAGTTATGATTTGATTCTAACGACAACCACACATTATGAACAGGTGGCGGAGCACATTGGAGAACAGAAAAATATTCTGGTGAAGGTCGCCGTAGCACCCAGCAGAGATACCATCGTGAATATTTCCAGACTGGATCCTTCTTCATCCGTTGGTATTTTCTGCAGAACCAATAAGTTTGCACAGATTATTACAGATCAGCTTGCTTATTTCCTGCCAAAACTGAAATCTGTCAGCACCCACTTTGAGAACACCTTGTCCGTGGAGGCAGACGGCATGCTGCTGGGACAATATGATGCCATTGTCATTAATCCTGATTCCATATTGCTGGAACAGCGGATAACAGACGGGCTGCTGGAACAGTATATTGCGAAAGGCGGAAAGGTCATACCGTTTCACTATTTGATTGACAATGGCAGTCTGATTTATCTGGAGGAGCGGATAACGGCAGTCCTGAAAGAAAAGCATTTGGGCCGGGACATGGAGCAGTCCCATTGAGCACCCGCTTTTTTTTGTTGTTTTCAAAGAAAGAAAGTGTTACAATGTAAAGTAATGTGGAATAATATCCACGAAAATAGGTTTCCCTAATTTACGGAAAATCTGTTGCAGTCTGAAAATTGGAAAATTAGGAGCATAAAACATGAGTTTAGTTCAAAAAATGTTTGGAACCCACAGCGAGAGGGAATTAAAGCGTATTACTTCCACTGTGGACAAAATCGAAGCTCTGCGCCCCACCATGCAGGCGTTAAGTGACGACGAGCTGCGCGGTAAGACCAGAGAATATAAAAAACGTCTGGAAGAGGGAGAGACACTGGATGACCTGCTGCCGGAAGCATTTGCCACGGTGAGAGAAGCTGCAAAACGTGTGCTGAACATGGAGCACTACAGAGTGCAGCTCATCGGCGGTATCATTCTTCATCAGGGCCGTATAGCCGAGATGAAGACCGGTGAAGGTAAGACCCTTGTCTCCACACTTCCCGCATATTTAAATGCGCTGGAAGGCAAAGGCGTACACATTGTAACCGTCAACGATTACCTGGCACACCGTGATGCGGAGTGGATGGGCAAGGTGCATGAGTTCCTGGGACTGACCGTAGGTGTGGTTCTGAACTCCATGAAAAATGACGAGAGACGTACCCAGTATGCGTGCGATATCACGTATGTGACCAACAACGAGCTGGGATTTGACTATCTTCGTGACAATATGGTGATCTACAAAGAACAGCTTGTACAGAGAGACCTGCACTATGCTATCATCGATGAGGTTGACTCCGTGCTGATTGATGAGGCCAGAACACCTCTTATTATTTCCGGACAGAGCGGAAAGTCTACCCGTCTCTACGAAGTCTGTGATATTCTGGCAAAACAGCTGGAGCGCGGTGAGGCCAGCGGGGAAATGACGAAGATGACAGCCATCATGGGTGAGGAGATCATCGAGACCGGAGACTTCATTGTCAATGAGAAGGACAAGATCGTCAACCTGACTGAGCAGGGTGTCCACAAAGTGGAGAAATTCTTCAGCATTGAAAACCTGGCTGACCCGGAGAACCTGGAGATCCAGCATAATATTATTCTTGCACTTCGTGCCCACAACCTTATGTTCCGCGACCAGGACTATGTGGTAAAAGATGACGAGGTCCTGATCGTAGATGAGTTCACAGGACGTATCATGCCGGGACGCCGTTATTCAGACGGTCTTCACCAGGCGATTGAAGCGAAAGAGCATGTGAAGGTGAGAAGAGAGAGCAAGACACTTGCCACTATTACCTTCCAGAACTTCTTTAATAAATACAACAAAAAATCCGGTATGACCGGTACTGCCCTCACGGAGGAAAAAGAGTTCCGTGACATTTACGGCATGGACGTTATTGAGATCCCCACCAACAGACCGGTGGCCCGTATCGACAATGACGATGCTGTTTATATGACTAAGAAAGAAAAATTCAATGCTGTTGTGGAGGCCATCAAGGAAGCCCATGCCAAAAAGCAGCCGGTGCTTGTGGGTACCATCACAATCGAGACCTCCGAGCTTTTAAGCCGCATGCTGAAACGCGAAGGCATCCAGCACCAGGTATTGAACGCCAAGTTCCATGAGATGGAGGCTGAGATCGTAGCCCATGCCGGTGAGGCGGGTACGGTTACCATTGCCACCAATATGGCCGGCCGTGGTACGGATATTAAGCTGGACGATGTGTCCAGAGAGGCAGGCGGTCTGAAGATCATCGGTACAGAGCGCCATGAGTCAAGACGAATTGACAACCAGTTACGAGGCCGTTCCGGACGTCAGGGAGACCCGGGTGAATCCCGCTTTTACATTTCCCTGGAAGATGATTTGATGCGTCTGTTCGGTTCCGAGAAGCTGATGTCCGTGTTCAAATCCCTGGGCGTTGCGGAAAATGAACAGATTGAGCACAAAATGCTCTCCAGTGCCATCGAGAAAGCACAGAAGAAGATCGAGGGCAACAACTACGGAATCCGTAAGAACCTGCTGGAATATGACCAGGTTAACAACGAGCAGCGTGAGATTATTTACAAAGAGAGACGCCGGGTTCTGGACGGAGAAAACATGAGGGAATCCATCTACAAGATGATCACCGATACCGTGGAACACGCGGTTGACATGTGTATCTCCGATGACCTGGATTCTGAAGAATGGGATCTGGGAGAACTGGACAGCGTTCTTCTTCCCACAATTCCGCTGGAGCCGATCACAAAAGAGAAAGTAAAAGGTCTGAAGAAGAACCAGTTAAAACAGAATCTCAAAGAAGAGGCAGTCAAGCTCTACGAGGAGAAAGAGGCAGAGTTCCCGGAACCGGAGCAGCTTCGTGAACTGGAGCGTGTCATCCTTCTGAAGGTGATCGACCAGAAATGGATGGACCACATTGATGATATGGACCAGCTCCGCCAGGGTATCGGCCTGCAGGCATACGGCCAGCGCGATCCAAAGGTAGAGTACAAGATGCAGGCTTATGAAATGTTTGACACCATGATTTCCGCTATTCAGGAGACCACCCTGCGTCTGCTGTACCACGTAAGGATCGAGCAGAAAGTGGAGAGAGAGCAGGTTGCCCAGGTGACAGGTACCAACAAGGACGAATCAGGTCCTAAGAAACCGGTGCAGCGCGCAGAGAAAAAGGTATATCCAAATGATCCCTGCCCCTGCGGAAGCGGTAAGAAATACAAACAGTGCTGCGGCAGAAAGCCGGTTTAAACAGTACGCACAAAAGACCACAGTAAGATACGGGGCTGTTACATCCGGAAATTATCCGGGCTGCAACGGCCCCGGTATATGTCAGCACACGGGTATGTATGAAATACATCCTATGTGAGCAGGAAGGTGAGAAAATGGGACAGATGGTGGATTTCACCATGGAGCGCGAGGGTCTGGTAAAACCCGGCGACCGCGTAGAGCTGAAGGAAGACAGGGCCAGCACCATGTCGGGTATGATGTATTATTATACCATCAAGGATGCCATTGCCATGTCCAGTAATCTGAAACGGCCGCTCACAAAGCTTGCAGGCACTGTGCGCAGGGTCGAACAGCAGGTATCCATTTACATGGTGACTGTGGAGATCGACGAAGAATAAAATCTAAAAAAATATTCACAGAAAGAGGTGAAGCTAAATGGTAGAATTAGACCAGTTCAAATATACTTTGAACAACTACACAGGACCATTAGTGGAAGTGAGGGATTCACTTTAACCTGGCTAATAAGGAAAAGCGGGTTGAAGAATTAGAGAGGGAAATGGAGGCACCGGATTTCTGGGATAACCCGGAGCGGTCCCAGAAGATGATGAAGGAGCTGAGCACCCTCAAAGAAGATATAGAGATTTATAACAAGCTCCAGAACCAGAAGGAAGAGATCGAGCTGATGATCGAGATGGGATACGAGGAGAACGATGCCTCTGTCATCCCTGATATCCAGGAAATGCTGGATGAATTTATCACAGATTTTGAAAATATCCGTGTGAAAACACTGCTGTCCGGAGAATATGACAAGGACAATGCTATTGTCACCCTTCACGCAGGTGCAGGCGGAACCGAGTCCTGTGACTGGGCCAGCATGCTGTACCGTATGTATATGAAGTGGGCTGACCGTCACGGTTTCAGTACAGAAGTGCTGGACTATTTGGACGGCGACGAGGCCGGGATCAAGTCCGTAACCTTCCAGGTCAACGGCGAAAATGCTTACGGTTATTTGAAGTCCGAGAAGGGCGTACACCGCCTTGTCCGTATCTCACCCTTCAATGCGGCAGGAAAACGGCAGACTTCCTTTGTGTCCTGCGATGTGATGCCGGATATTGAGGAGGATGTGGACGTTGAGATCAAGGATGATGATCTGAGGATAGACACCTACCGCTCCAGCGGTGCAGGCGGACAGCATATCAATAAGACCTCTTCCGCCATACGAATCACCCACCTTCCCACAGGAATCGTGGTGCAGTGCCAGAATGAGCGGTCACAGTTCCAGAATAAAGACAAGGCTATGCAGATGCTGAAAGCAAAGCTGTATCTCCTGAAGCAGCAGGAGCAGGAACAGAAGCTCTCCGGCATCCAGGGTGAACTGTCTGATATCGGCTGGGGCAGCCAGATCCGTTCCTATGTCATGCAGCCGTACACCATGGTAAAAGACCACCGTACAAACGAGGAATCCGGCAATGTGGATGCGGTTATGAATGGTGCCATTGATAACTTTATCAATGCTTATTTGAAGTGGATTGCCTTGGGAAATAAGAAAAACAGTTGATAAAATTGCCTGAATGTGCTAATATCTTTTGGAGACATACAAATGTATTTCAAGAACAAACAAAGGGGAAGAAAATGTCGGACAATAAAAGGTATTTTGTAGTAACAGAAAAAGCAGTGCCGGAAGTCCTCCTGAAAGTAGTGGAAGCCAAGAAACTACTGGAATCCAAGAGGTCTGTTACGGTGCAGGAAGCAGTGGAAGCTGTGGGTATCAGCAGAAGTTCCTTTTATAAATATAAGGATGATATCTTTCCTTTTAAAGAGAAAACCAAAGGACAGAACATTACATTCATACTTCAGATGGATGACGAACCCGGGCTGCTCTCTGCGGTCCTGAAGACCATTGCCCAGTATCACGGCAACATTCTGACCGTTCACCAGAGTATTCCGATCAACGGGATTGCCAGTCTGACCATCAGCGTGGAAATCCTGCCCACACAGGGGGATGCGGAGACCATGGTGGATGAAATAGAGCACATTGAGGGCGTACATTATCTGAAAATCTTAGGCAGGGAGTAGAAGCATGATACAGATAGCAGTATTAGGATACGGAACCGTAGGTTCAGGAGTAGTGGAAGTTATCAACACCAATCATGAGAGCATCAACAAAAAGGCCGGCGAGGAGATCAACATCAAATACGTGCTGGATCTCAGAGAATTCCCGGGAGACCCGGTGGAAGATGTTCTTGTGCATGATTATGAGACGATCATCAATGACCCGGAAGTACAGATCATCGTTGAGGTTATGGGAGGCGTGGAGCCTGCTTATACCTTTACAAAGCGTGCGCTGGAGGCAGGAAAATGTGTCTGCACCTCCAACAAGGAGCTGGTTGCAAGACACGGACTGGAGCTTCTGGAAATCGCCAGAGAAAAGGACATCAACTATTTGTTTGAGGCAAGCTGCGGCGGCGGGATCCCCATTATCCGTCCACTGAACTCTTCTCTGACAGCGGACGAGATTGACGAGATTTCCGGTATTTTAAATGGAACCACCAACTATATCCTCACCAAAATGGCAGAGGAGAATGCTGACTTTGAGGATGTGCTGAAAGAAGCGCAGGAGAAAGGCTATGCAGAGCGCAATCCGGAAGCGGATGTGGAAGGCTATGACGCCTGCAGGAAGATTGCGATTCTCTCCTCACTGGCATTCGGATGCCATGTGGATTACGAGGACATTTATACAGAGGGAATCACCAGAATCACTGTGGAGGATGTAAAATATGCCAAAGGTCTTGGTATGAGCATCAAGCTTCTGGCAACCAGCAAGAGGGAAGACGGCAGATTCTATGCCATGGTAAGCCCGGTGCTTGTAGGCCAGGACAGTCCGCTCTACAGCGTAAACGGTGTATTCAACGCCATCTTCATACACGGCAATGTGCTGGGTGACGCCATGTTCTACGGCAGCGGCGCAGGCAAGCTCCCCACTGCAAGTGCAGTGGTGGGCGATGTGGTTGACTGTGCAAAGCATCTGCACAGAAATATCATGATGAGCTGGAGCAGCAAACGTCTGGAACTGATGGACATCAAGGATGTGGAGCATCCCTTCTTTGTCCGCATCAAGGGCAGCATGACAGGCGATATCGGCAGCGTGGAAGAAGTATTCGGAAAAGTGAAGACTGTGGGCGTGCCTGACGTTGCAGGTGAATTCGGTTTTGTCACGGCTCCCATGAGCGAGGCGGAATTCGAAGAAAAGGCTGCCGGGCTTCCGGATATCATCACAAGAATCCGTATGCGTGCATAGAGGTGTTAAAAATGAAATACGTTTTAATATTAGGTGACGGTATGGCAGATGAGCCCCTGGAGGAACTGGGCGGCAGGACACCTCTGGCCTATGCCAATACTCCGGCAATGGATGAACTGGCATCCATGTCGGAGATCGGTATGGTGAAAACCGTACCGGAGGGCATGAATCCCGGAAGTGATACAGCTAACCTGTCAGTTCTGGGCTATGACCCGAAAGTATATTATTCAGGACGTTCTCCTCTGGAGGCGCTGAATATCGGTGTGGATATGAAGGACGGGGATGTTGCCATCCGTGCCAACATTGTCACACTCTCCGAGGAAGAGGAGAACTACGAGGACAAGAGGATATTAGACCACAGCTCCGATGAGATCAGCACAGAGGATGCCGCAGTGTTACTGGAAGCGGTAAAAAAAGAACTGCAGAATGAGATTTTCCAGTTCTATGTGGGAACCAGCTACCGCCACTGCCTGATCTGGGCAAAAGGCGATGTGGTGCCTCTGACACCGCCCCATGATATCCGCGGAAAAGAGATCAAAGAGTACCTGCCCAAAGAGCAGCAGCTTCTGGATATGCAGAAAAAGAGTTACGAGATCCTGGCCCGTCACCCGCTCAATGAAGAGCGGAGGAAAAAAGGCCTGAATCCGGCAAACAGCCTGTGGTTCTGGGGTGCAGGAACAAAACCTGCTTTGTCTCCCTTTGAGGAGAAATTCCACAAAAAGGGCGCCATGATCTCTGCGGTTGACCTGCTGAAGGGAATCGCTGTGGGCACGGATATGTACAACATAACCGTGGAAGGTGCCAACGGCGGCCTGCATACCAATTATGAAGGAAAAGCCCAGGCGGCTGTGGACGCACTGCTGAAAGAGGGATATGATTTTGCATATATCCATGTGGAGGCTCCCGATGAGATGGGCCATCAGGGCAGTGTGGAAAAGAAAATAAAAGCAATCGAATACCTGGATGCAAGAGTGATCGCCCCGGTAAAAGCAGCGCTGGACGCTTCCGGCGAGGATTACCGCATGTTGATCCTCCCGGACCATCCGACACCAATCTGTGTGAAGACACATACATCGAACCCGGTTCCTTATCTTCTGTATGACAGCCGGAGACAAGAGTCTCATGACTGGAAATATAATGAAGAAGAGGCCATGGCGGGGGGAAAACTGGTGGAAAAAGGGCATGAGCTGATGGGATATTTGTTTGAATACTGATGAGAATATTTGGCGGAATTACGGCTGTTTAGTCGTGTTTCCGCCATTTTTAATATGTTGTTATTTATGGTGTCGATGCAGGAAAGATTAGATTGTGGATGAGAGAAAAATGAAGTATAATAAAGCAAATAAATGGGTAACTGTTGAGTGCATTTACAGTTACGAGTATAAATCCATATAAAATCATATGAATTGGATAAAATAGAAATATCAATTATAAATTAGATATAGAAAATGGGAGGTGGCAGCAATGGATTTCATTTCGGGTGTCTATATAAGAAGCTTTAGAGGAATTAAGTCTTTGAAATTAGAAAATCTGGCACAAATTAATATATTGACTGGAGATAATAACTGTGGGAAAACCAGTGTTTTGGAAGTACTCAGAAGTTTTGAAGAACCTGGAAGCTTTCGGACCTGGCGTTCCATGATCAGGAAAGAGACAAGGTATACTATTGGATGGGGAATATCATACTATGAGGGATTTTATGATTTGTTCGATATTAATTCATCAGAAAAAGCAGTAGATTATATAATTGAAACAGGAAGTGAGAGGGTAAATATTCAATTGACTGCAGTCGAGACAGAAGAAGAATTTACAGAGGAGGAATATAGTCAATTACAGGGACTTTCTGCATCTAAAGAATATAAAGAAGAAAATCTAACGGAAAATCTGCAGATTGTACCAAAATTGGAAATGAAGATAAAGATCAATGGTAAAGTAGCGGAACAGGATGTCCTGTATGAGGGACAAAGAAGATATATGCCTGTTAGGAAGAAGGATTCAGAAAACTATAGTGAACGCAGGAATATTGTATATATTGCTCCATTTAGTCATACGGACAGTATTATTTTTTTAGACCAGGTATTAAATAATCCCGAATTGTACGAAGAGATGCTGACAGTATTGAGAGAATTTGATGATAACATAGTAAGTATCAATTATAGTATTGATGACAGCAGAGGGGCTGCCAGAGGTGTATATAAAATATTGACAAAATCGCTGGAAAAGGCATTGCCGCTTAATATGTACGGGGATGGCATGAAAAAGGCAGTATTACTAATGAGTGCGGTGATTCGTGCGAAAAATGGTGTGTTATTGTTAGATGAATTTGAGACTGCGATTCATACCTCAGCCATGGATAAGGTATTTAAATGGATCCTGGAAAATTGTATGAAGTTAAATGTGCAGGTTTTTTTGACATCTCACAGTAAAGAGGCGATTGATAAAATGTTGAAATGCGCTCCGGACATAAGAAAGGATATGGCAGTGTATACGCTCTATAAAGAAGGTGCAGAGACATCAGTCCGAAGGTTGTCAGCAGAAAAAGCAATTGAAGTTCAGGATGAAATGGGGTTGGAGCTAAGATAAGATGAAGAGCATAATTTTGTGTGAGGGGTCTACGGATTTTGTCCTATTGCAATACTTTATGAGAAAAGTATATGGATGGGAAGATAAAAAGACGAATGAGCAGGCAAGAAGTAAATATATCAGATATATCCGCACTATGTTTAAAGATGCTGACAGTCTGAGTATCGGCGGATGTGGAGGTTCCAACAGGATACTGCCGGGGTTTGATCATATAATGGAATACAATAGCCTATCAGCAGAATCGGAGTCGTATGATAAGGTTGTTATAATTACAGACCGTGATGAATGTGAGACAGAAAGAGTCTTTATAGAAAAATTAGTAAAAATTCTGCAGGAAAGAAATATGAAAGCGCAGGAGTGTGTAAATAATAAATGGGTTGATTGTCTGTACAAAAATGGGCACGGTAAAGAATGCGTGTTTTCTTTATTGATTTTGGTAATCCCTTTTGAGGAAACCGGAGCAATGGAGACCTTTTTATTAAATGCAATTTCACAAAATAATAGCTATGATGCTGGTATAATAGAAAATTGTAACACCTTTGTAAGTAATATTGATAAAGAAAAAAGATATTTAACAAAACGCCGTTATATAACAAAGGCAAAGTTTGATGTTTATTTTTCAGTCAGGACTGCTGCGGAACAATTTATGGAACGTCAGAATATTTTGAAAAATATTGAATGGGAAAAATACATAAAGATACAGAAAGATTTTGAAAAATTAGGAGATTTGTAGGAAACATATGTTTTTGTCAGCCATCCCAACTTTTATAGGAGTGGGATGGCTTTTATTATATTAGACCTATGGGGGTTAATCCCTCTCAAACCCATTCTGCCTGTAACACACCACAAATAACCCAACAGCCAGCACAGCCTCCACCACCATGATCACAACACTCCCCGCCTGCAGCACACTGCCTTTATCAGCGGCAATATCCATGATCATATCCATAAGTATCCCGGTAAAGAAGAATTTGGAAATGGTGGACAGAATTTCAATAAAATTGGAGAACATGGGAACCATCATGAGTACCAGCAGGACCGGTGTGGTGATCGTACCCGCACTCACCTGGTTTTTGGCAAAAATACCAAGCAGCATACCGATGATACAACTGATCAGAGAAGATAAGATTGTCACCACGGAATACAGCACCAGGTTTTTACCGCTGATAATATAACCGCTGACCGGCATCAGCACATAGTTCAGAATGACAGTTGCCGCGAACACAGGCAGGATGCAGCCGATGAAATACTCCATTCCGTTTACAGAGGAGGTCATCAGGACCCGGAGTGTTTTCTTTTCCTTTTCCTCGGCCAGCAGCAGGCTGGTACAATATATGCCGCACATACCGATGTTCATCACCAGTCCCATGCTCAGCGCATAGGCATTCATGGACTCGGCAGAGGAGCCTCCGTTTGCCATCTTTCCATAGAGGATACGCATCAGCAATGTGAAGCCCAGTGCGAATAACGGCATGATGATGCAGTTTTTTCCCATAAATGCCTTTGTCTTTACCTGGGCAATGGCCATGATCTTGTTCATATGTAAAGTCTTCATGATAACTCCCTCCCTGTGACATTTAAGAATACGCTTTCCAGTGTCGGCTCGCAGGAGTGCAGTGTTTCCACCTGGTTCTCTGTCATCCAATTATGGATCCGGCCTATGTTCTCTTCGTTCTGTTCCAGCAGATGTTCCGTTCCGTCATGCAGCCGCACTGCGTATTTTTTGATTTTATTATGTTTGAGGCAGATGTCTTTCGGCGTGCCGTATTCTACGATAACGCCTTCGTTTAGCAGTGCCACATGGTCACACATTTTTGTGGCTTCCTCCATATTGTGGGTGGTCAGGAAAATAGCCATGCCCTGTCTTTTTAATTCCAGCAGCATTTTATGTATCTCTATGGCTGTGGACGGGTCCAGGCCTGAGGTGGGTTCATCCAGAAACAGTACCCTGGGGCTGTGCAGCACGGCTCTTGCCAGAACAAGACGCTGGGTCTGGCCTTTAGAAAGCTTGCCTGCAGGCTTGTTTTTCTGTTCGTACAGGCCAACCTGTCTGAGCACTTCGTCAATCCTATCCTTTTTTACTCTCAGTATTTTTGCGAAATACTCCAGATTTTTATAGACTGTCAGATATTCATAGATTCCGCTGTTGTCTGTGACGATTCCAATCTGTTCGTAAATGGTTTCATCGATGTCCCTGGAATTGATCCCCAGGATATAGGCTTCGCCGGAGGTCTGTTTTAACTGTCCGGTGATGATTTTTATGGTGGTGGTTTTGCCGGCACCGCTGGGTCCGAGAAATCCCAGGATTTCGCCTTCATGCAGCCTGGCATCAATGTTTTTCAGCACAGGTTCTGTTTTATACTTTTTTGAAATGTGTTCCAGTCTGATATATTCTCTACTCATATGGGTTCCTCCTTGTTTTCTGTTCCGAGAATATCATTTCCGGAGGAGGATTTGTCCTTTCCTTCCTAAATGGTATCCGCTGCTTCCCAAACGGCAGAACTGTGCTGATTCCGCAAAAAAAGAACGCACGATCAATTCATGCGTCCCAGTAATTTTGACTTTTCTTTTCTTGATACTGCGCAGATCTCTCCGCCCACTGTGACGGTATTGTGCCGCAGGTCTACCTTCTCGATTTTATCGATTGCCACCAGGTAAGAGCGGTGGATTTTCATAAACCGGTCATCCAGCTCTTTTTCAATATCGCTCAGACTTCCCAAAAACTCCATTCGTTCATGCTTTCCATGCAGAATCACAAAATGCGGTTTGGAGGAAGTTTCAAAGAAATAAATATCCTTAAGCGGAACATGCCGGATGGTATCGCCTGTCTTAAAGGTATAGTATTCCACCGGGTCAGCTTTTTCTTTTACAAGTCGGCTCTGGATGGAGGACAGGCAGCGGGCAATGGAGGCGGAAAGCCCGTCTGTCATGTCTTTTACAATATAGTCAAAGGCCTCCACATGATACTGAAAGGTCTTGTAAGCCAGATCACCGAAGCTTGTGATATAGATAATGGTGCCATTGGGGTCAAGCTCCCGAATCTTCTTTCCGAGAAGAAAACCGTCATATTCCGGATGCTTCAAATCCACATCTAGAAAGTAAATATTTCGTTTGTCCTGCATCTGTCTCAGTTCCTCCAGCAGGACAACCGGACTGTCGCAGCTTTGTGCTATCTGCATGTCATACTGCATGATGAGTATTTGGTTCTCAATATGTCTGGCTATCTCCTTACGGATTCTATCGTCATCATCGCATAACAATATCTGAATCATGAATGATATCCTCCAATTCTGATCTCCTGGTAAAAACGTCCGCTTTTGCAGAATGCGGCGCAGCTCACATTCTGATACTGCTGTGTGATCTCCTGATAACTGTAAAGTCCCAGTCCACGGCCTTTTCCTTTTGTGGAATATCCTTTTTGAGAAATACGGTTCATGTCAATCTCCCCGGATATTGGGTTGCTGATAAGGAAAACCACCTGGTGATTCTGGGCGGTGAGTATGATGTCAATGTCCCCGCGGGTTTCTTTCACCGCTTCTATGGCATTGTCAGTCAGAATGCCCACACAGCGCAGAAGATCCTGGAGTTTCATGTGGCAGCTTCTGACAGGATACAGAACCTCCACATGGCAGGGAATGTTAAGAGCGTGCATCTGGGAGATTTTTGTCATGAGCAGGCTTTTTAATTCTATGATTTCAATATTCATCATCTGGTTGGCAGACTGTATTTTGGCACCAATGCTCTGATCAAATTCGTCCAGCATGTTGTGCATATACCGCTCCAGCGCCTCTGTTTTTCCCTCTTTTATGTCAAGATACATGCCTGACATCATATTTTTAAAATCGTGGCGGTACAGGCGCACATCTTTCTGGATTTCCTCTAAGTTCTGAATATAGGCGGTCTGCTGGGCAATGATGCTCTGCTGTGCCTTTTCATTTTCATCATGAATGATGTTTTTGGTAAGATAGCGGAAAAATGCGGCGGACAAAAACAGCAGACCAAGTCCCACAACCGCCAGCGTGTTGTTATAATCCAGATGAAGGATTGAAAATATAAGAAGAATATGCGGCGAACCGGACAGAAGGAATCCGATCAGCGCTGCCATAACGCAGTACCGTTTCTTTTTCAGGCAGCGTTCAATGAAGGAACAGGCATCTATTTTCGTGATTATTTTTCCTATAAAATAGGTGAAGATAATCAGCAGTGTGATGGAGATGCACTGGTTTTCCAGGGAACCCAGTGCGTACTGCTTCGGAATGAAAAAGAAAGTGATCAGATACGTCTGGTAGTAAATAAAATATGCAAAGGTTCCGGCAATGGCCGTTTTCGCAATATTGCGCTCAATGACCAGATAAATGGAGATCAGATTGAACAGCAACGCTGTCATATCCAGGAAATAAGACAATATTGTGATCGGTATAAAGGTAAAGATCTGTCCGGCAGCCCCAAGATAAACCATGGGGGAAACAAGCAGGTCCAGGATGAGAGCAGCAAGCAGAAGCTTTGGCCAGGGGACTCTGCGCCCGAGTATTCTGCAGCTCAGATAATGGATGACAACCTCCGTAAAATAGCTGGCTGCAGTGTAAATCATGATTGCGTATATCATATGTATGTTCCTTATATAATTATTTGCTTATCCAGATTCAAGTATATCTGTCAAGATTCAAAGCGTCAATATGTTTTTTATTCTGCTGTCTAGGCCCCTTCCCTGCCCATTTGCCAAACAGCGGATTTTGTTATATACAAACCTTGTGGTATACTATAAATATACATAACAAGACACGGAGGATAGCCATGAGATCCAAAATATTAGTTGTAGAAGACGAGGCGGCGATCAACGATTTGATCTGCCTGAGCCTGGAAACCGCGGGATATGAAACGGTATCCTTCCGGGATGGAGGGAAGGCCGGAGTGTTTCTGGAGGATTGCCATGCAGAAGACTGCGATTTGGCACTGCTGGATATCATGCTGCCGGGAAGGGATGGGTTTGAACTTCTGCCCCTCTGCAGACAGAGAAAAATACCGGTTATCTTTCTCACTGCCAAGGGGGAGATAAACAATAAAGTGAAGGGCCTGAGAGAAGGTGCCGAGGATTACATAGTAAAGCCCTTTGAAATCCTGGAACTGCTGGTGAGAATAGAAAAGATCCTGGAGCGCTGCCACAAGAAGGAGGATGAGATCCATATGGGCGGCGTGATCATCTATCCCAGGGAGCGCAGAGTGGTAAGGGACGGCGGGGAAGTAGTCTTAAAACCTATGGAGTTTGACTGTATGATGCTGTTTGTGAAAAATAAAAACATTGCGCTTACCAGGGATCAGATACTGAATGAGCTGTGGGGCATCCGTTTTGAAGGGGAGACCAGAACCGTGGATGTCCATGTGGCCAGAATCCGCAAAAAACTGGGGTGGCAGGATATCATCAGGACAGTTCCCAGAATCGGTTACCGGCTGGAGGTGACAGAGTGAAGATTCGGACAAAAATCTGTCTGGTCTGTGTGGCTGCCATGCTGGTTATGTCTCAGTGTTACTCTGCATTTATGCTCCATGTCTCTTTGAAGACTCAGCTTGCGCAGATTTATGCGTATGAGAGCAATACGTTTCATAACAAGCTGAAAGAACTGGATACCCGTATGCGGAATTTTGGTATTGCTGAGACGGACACTGAGATACAGGAGAAAATCATGCAGGATGGCATCAGGCACTATCTGGGACTGGAATATGCGGTTTACCGGGACGGAGAGGAAATATACAACCCCACGCCATATGATTTCGGGAAAAACGGCGACAGCTATCCCTCCTATTATGAAGTACAGATAGACGGGCGCTATCTTTTGATCATGGGCAGCACATACGATCCCGGTGGGGAAAATACCTACGACATTTGGCATTTTAATGATGTGACAGGTATCCATGAAAACAGTTGGAAAATGTTTCTGAAAGGACTGGCAGCCGCATTCCTTTTAACCGCTGTTATTGCGGCGGGCATGGTGTTGGTCATCCGTGTCATTCTGCATCCTCTGTACAGTCTGAGAGATTCGGCAAATGAAATCGCGGGAGGAAATTACGCGTTCCGTATACCAATAAAAAAGATGGATGAGGTGGGGGAGATCAGCGGGAATTTCAACCGCATGGCAGAGAAAATTGAGGAGCATGTGGAGACATTATCCGATACCAATGAGAAACAGAGGCAGCTTCTCGGCAGCCTGGCGCATGAGCTGAAGACGCCCATGACGGCAATCATCGGATATTCTGACATTCTCCTGAAAATGAGCCTTTCGGAACAACAGAAGGAAAAAGCCCTGCAGTATATCGGAAGTGAATCCAGACGTCTGTCCAGGCTCTCCGCCAAAATGCTGGAACTTACAGGTCTATATGAGGAGGAGCCCGAAAGTCTGGAAATGAGGCATACATCTGTAAAAGTGCTGCTGGAACGGGCAGAAGCTCTCATATCCTTCCGCCTGCAGGAGAGGGGACAGGTATTGGAAATCCGCCTGGCAGATGATGCACTGTGTCATGATATGGATGAAGATCTGATGACCAGCCTTCTTCTGAATTTGCTGGACAATGCCTGCAAGGCATCTGATGAGGGACAGAAAATATATCTGGAAGCGGACAGCCGGGGAATCTATGTGAGTGACTGCGGTATCGGCATTCCCGAGGAGGAGCTGACAAAAGTAGAGGATGCCTTTTATATGGTGGACAAATCAAGAGCCAGGGCGTCAGGAGGTTCCGGTCTGGGACTTGCCCTCTGCAGAAGGATCGCAGAGCTGCACCATGCGGAAATGAGGATAGAGAGCAGGCAGGGAGAAGGGACAAAAGTCAGCATTTTGTGGAAATAAGCAGAGATTGTAACTATTCAGCCAGCTGAATCGTTACGGGTATTCGCCCATTAAAAATCGCTTCGCGATGGGGCGAATACCTGCCGCCACTACTCTTTTGCACGGTCAGCGCAGTAAATGCGCAGACCTGACTGAACAGTTACCAGAGATTTACAAATTGGTTACAAATCGGCGCGGTTTTTTTACATGAAGCAGGTTAATATGGAGTTAGGAAGCAGAGACAAGCAGGAGGAATGACAATGAAGAAATCTAAAGTCTGCATATTGACTGGTATAACAGCCGGGGCTTTGCTGCTGACCGGCTGTCGGGAAACACCCGATTCTGTGATCGTAAAACAAAAGGGCGAAAAGGCAATTGAGAAATACGAAGAAGAGAAAACAGATACATCTTCCGACGAAGCATCCCGGAATATCAGGGAAAAACTGAGTGTGCCGGAAACCTTCAGTGAGGACATAACAGCGGAGGACGGAAAGATCATCATCCATACCGATGCTGCGGTGGAACTGCCGGACACCACAGGATTTTCCACTGTGGAAGTAAAGGCTGTGCCGCTGACACAGGAGTTCATGGATACCATTACAAACGGCCTGTTCCCTGAGAAGAAAATGTATGAACCGGAATACTATTACGGAATGACAAAAGAATACTACCAAAACAAGATCAATGAAGTGAGGGCCCTTATGGCGCAGGACAGCGCAGAGTCGGAATCCGGGGAGGCACTCACACAGGAAGATCTGCAGCAAATGCTGGAAGAATACGAAGCTGCATATGCGGAGGCACCTAAGAGCTTGGAAAAAAAGGAGACGGCCCCTCTGCTGACCGAGAACGGCACGGGAGACCCCAGGTTCAGCGGTGTTGCGGAGGATGAAAATGGACGGCCGTACAGTTATTTTGTCAAAGCCTCAGCGGACGAACCGGTCAGTGTACAGGTCAAATATCTTGGAGATACAGAAAACGCATCTGACCAGGCATTATGGAGCGATTATACACCTGCGTCTCAGTATGTCCCGGAGGAGCTGGGAACAGAGGAGAAAATAAAATCCGCTGTGGGTATTTCCTATGAGGAGGCAAAGAAGACCGCAGATGAAAAAGCTGCGTCCATAGGCATTTCGGATATGTCCGCTGACGCATGGGATTATGCCATATGCCGTGATATAGAAAGAAGTGATGAGGTTATCAAAACAGGGTTTGTATTTTATTATACAAGGAAGATAGACGGCTGCCCTGTTACCTATACAAGTGCGATCGGGGGAGGCCTTGAGGATATGGACAGCACCATTGAGCCCTGGACATATGAACATCTGAGTATTGTCATCTCTAAGGAGGGACTGGAGGAACTGTCATATGGCAGCCCCTATGAATTGGGGGAGGTGCAGGTGGAAAATGTAAAGCTGCTGGACTTTGAGGAGATTGCGCAGATCTACTCCCAGATGATGCAGTATAAATTATCAGGGGAACTAGAGGGCGGATACATAAAATCCTGTAAAGTGAATGTGAACAGGGTAACACTGGGATATTCCAGAATCTACAGCCCGACCCAGGATAACCGAAGCGGTGTGCTGGTCCCTGTGTGGGATTTCTTTGGCAATTATGAGAGGACACTGAATGAGGGGGAGGGCCCGGCAGATACGGATACGGAGCGATACAACAGTCTTCTCACTATAAACGCTGTGGACGGTACTGTGATAGACAGGGGACTGGGGTACTGATGAGAGACTTGGGGAAAATAAAAGCAATGGTGCGTTTTCATTTTCTTGGTTTCTGGAAAAATCCACGGATTCTCATCACCTTTCTTTTAGCTGTGGTACTGTGCTTTTTGCTCAGTGACCGGGTACTTCGAGTGGCAGCGCATTTTGAGACAACCATGCAGGGAGCGGAGCCGTTCATATGGACGTTCGGAGACGGTACAAATGTACTTCTGGCCTCTCTGCTGCTGATTTTAATGTTTTCCGATGTTCCGAAGCTGAGCCCGGTGACTCCCTTCTATCTGTCCAGAATGAAACGGATACAGTGGATGATATCCCAGTTTCTCTATATTGCAGCGGGAACTGCCCTGTATGTGGCATTCATTATGTTCGTAACCGTCATTCTGTGTCAGAAATACACCTATCCGGGAAATGTATGGAGTGAGACAGCAGTGAGAATCGCATATTCCGGGCTGGGAGATTCCCTGGGAATCCCTGCAAGCGTGAAGGCCATGGAGAGCATTACCCCATATGGATGTATGCTGCAGACTGTCTGTCTTATGCTCCTCTATTCCTGGACCCTCTGCTTTCTCATGCTGGCAGTCAATTTAAGGTTCGGCAGATCACGGGGAATGTTTGCGGGAATATTCTACAGTCTGTACGGATTTCTTCTGGAACCGGAGACCATTGCGGGTATACTGGGGCTGGAGAAGCAGCAGCGCTACAAGGTCAATATTCTGGCAGGCTGGATAAGTCCCTTAAATCACGCGACCTATCCGGGGCATACGTTCGGCTATGATGATCTGCCCTCTGTCTTCCAGTCCAGTGCGCTGTTCCTGGCCTTTCTGGTCCTGTTATTTCTGCTGGCTGGCAGGGCGCTGAAAAGCTATAATTTTACTTTTATGGGGTACTGAGTATGGATGGGAAACGTATGATAGGGCGCAGAACCACCTGGCTGGCTGTGATCCTGGGCGTTATGGGACTGGTCATAGGGACGAAATTCCCTGAGTTTGACAGTCCTCTGACAGGTGGGAGCTGGTATAAAATGGTGGAGAAAGCCCTTACCTCTAAAACCGTGGTCTTTTTTGTGCCCATAGTGGCGGTTCTGCCGTATGGGGATGTATGGATTGGGGAGAAAACGTCAGGTTTTCTGCGGTTCTATGTGACCCGGAAAGGGAAAAAGGAATATACGGCTGACAGGCTGTTTACAACTATACTCAGCAGCTGTTTTGTATGGACATCAGCGATTGCTGTAACGCTGCTGTTTTATTTTGCGCTTTTTTATCCCATGGAGGTGAAATCTGAGTGGAAATGGGTGATGCTTCTTCCGCTTCTTCAGTCCGCGGCAAGACTGCTTCTTGTGGCTGCTGTACTGGCGGATCTGAGCGGAATCATGGCGGTTGTGTCCGGCTCTGTGTATATGGCATATGGGATTCCGTTTGCAGGATATTACCTTCTGACGATTCTTCATGAACGTTATCTGGAAAGTGTCTATGTCATAGACCCACAGTCCTGGATCAAGGGGGCAGGGGATTGGGGAAAGGACAGTATGGGGATCTGGCTGTTTTTAATATTGCTGGTGTTTCTTACAGCGGCATTGTATGGAGGACTGTTATATGGCAGATGCAGAGAACTCTGATTATGTAGTGGTAGACCGGGTGACAAAGAGATTCGGTGAGGAAATGGTTCTGAAGGAGACGACCATGACTATGAAGCGGGGAAAGGTGTACGGGATCGTAGGAAATAACGGTTCCGGCAAGACAGTACTCATGAAATGTATCTGCGGCTTTCTGCCTGTCACATCGGGGAGCATTTGTGTGGGGCAGAAATATATAGGAAGAGATACGGATTTTCCCGAAAGTCTGGGTCTGATCATTGAGACACCCGGATTTCTGACAGAGTATACGGGGAGAAAGAATCTGGAAATTCTGGCTGATCTGAAACGCAAAGTCTCCGGAAAGGGCATTCGGGAGTGCCTGCAGAAGGTAGGGCTTGACCCGGATCTGAAAAAGCCTGTGTCGAAATATTCTCTGGGTATGCGGCAGAGACTGGGGATAGCACAGGCAATAATGGAAAATCCGGAATTCCTGATTCTGGATGAGCCGTTTAACGGTTTGGATAAAAAGGGGACGGCTGATATCAGGGCCATTCTGCTGGAGTTGAAAAAACAGGGCAAAACAATTTTGCTGGCAAGTCATAACAGTATGGATATTGATATTTTATGCGACGAAGTCTATGAGATGGATGCAGGTGTCCTCCGGCGTGTGCGGGGAGGAAAAGAGAAAAATGGGGAGGTGTGCGTATGTTAAAGAGAATACGGAAATCGGCAGTGTTTCTGCTCACTTTCTGTATGATGCTGCAGAACAGCCGGACAGCATACGCCGGGACGGATCAAACTGCGCCGGAGCCGGCGCGGCAAATAGAGCAGAAAGGACAATCAGGCTCGGACGGTCAGGAGAGCCAGTCATCCCAGGAGGACCGGTTATCCCAGGAGGGTCAATCATCCCAAGGGGGTCAATCATCCCAAGAGGGTCAGTCGTCCCAAGAGGGGCAGTCATCCCAGGAGGGTCAGTCATCCCAAGAGGGGCAGTCATCCCAGGAGGGTCAGTCATCCCAGCAAGGCCACCCGTCCCAACAGGTTCATCTGGGAATAGACAACACCCATGTATATGCAGGCATGGAACATTCATATGGCGAAGGATACGTCCCAACCGAAGCAGACAATAAAATAAGCCTTGTTGTTCCCTTCACTGCTGACGGTGCCCTCAAAGACAATACCCTGACAGTGACTGTCGGATTTAAAGAAACAAAAGAGACGCCATTTCAATTAAAGAATTATCAGGCAGATGTTAAACTGCAGACCGTCACCTTCAAAGAGGAACAGGCAGATGTCTACCTCTACACCGTGGATTTATTCCTGCAGGAGGAACGGCATGCAGGCCAGTACCCTGTCAGTGTGCAGGCACGGGGGATTGACGGTGAAGGAAATCAGGTCACTCTGGAATATGTGATATTTACGAATGTAACAGGAGCCGGAAGAAATCAGCAGGATAAAGAACATCCGGAAGATCCGGAAAACCAGGAGACTCCGGAGGCAGAAACCGGCGGAGAAGGCAAAATACTGCCGCCTGAAGCCGGTGGAGATGCCATGGCACCTTCCGCAGGGAACGGAGAGGAATCTGTAGTACATCAGCCCAAATTCATCCTGGAAGAGAGCAGCCTTGACGGTATCGTTTTAGATGCCGGCAGCAGCCGGGACATGCAGGTTACTTTCCGCAACAAAAGCAGCGAATTTGCTGCCTGCAACGTGAAAGTTTCTCTGGCAGCCGAAGGGGAGGAAAGTAATCTGACCTTTGGCCGTACATCCGAATATTTTGAAAAAGTACAGCCCGGCAAAGCCATCACATTTACAGAGGAACTCCGGATACAGACAAATGCCCCCCAGGGAAATGTGCCGGTGAAGTTCTCTTTTGAGTATGAAGATGAAAAAGGAACTGCCTACATGGGTACGGAATCTCTTGTACTGCAGATAAGGCAGCCCGCCAGGGTGTCGCTGTCCAACTGCAGCATTCCCTCCAGTGTATATTCCACAGATACCATTTCCACGGACATGCAGATTCTGAACCTGGGAAAAGCTCCTGTATATAATGTAAGAGTTTCGGCAAAGGGGGCCGGGATTTTCGCGCTGCAGACGTTTTATGCAGGTACTCTGGAGGCAGGACAGAGCATACAGGGCAGCATGGAACTCTATGCAGGGGCAAAAAATATGGAATCCATCAACGATACACTCGCGGGAACAGATGAGGAAAAGTACGGGAAAGTAGACGGAGCCCTGGTACTTGCGTACGAGGATGTATACGGCCAGACCTACAGCCAGGAGGTAAACTATAAAACAGAGATACAGCCGCCCAAAATTCTCAGCCTGAAGCCGGAGAAAAAAGAACAGGAGACGAATCAATGGTGGGTATCTGTCCTTGTATTGGCCGGTGCGGGCCTGCTGGGCATTCTTTTGATTCAGACATTAAGGATCAGAGGGCTGAAAAAGAACAATCTCAATACACATTAGAAGGGCAGGGAATCCGGTGAAAAGCAGTAAATTACAGGGGAGTATTTTTAAAATAAAGATTCTGGCTTTTGCCGGCATTCTGCTGCTGATCTGGTGCGGATACCGGCTGATAAAGACAGGCTTGGAGGAGCAGCAGGATTATGAATTTCTTGCAGTCAGCGAAGAGCAGGAGATACCGCAGGAATTTTTAGAAGAGCTGGCAGAGAGAAGAGGCGTGACAGTTGTTTCCGCAGTGTTGGATGTGCCTGTCCGTTTAGAGATAGAGGGATACCGGATGGAGGTGACAGCAGAAGCCGTGGATATGGAGACGTTTCCGCTTCACATTGAGGAATGCCTGACCGGGCTGGAGACCGGAAGTAAAATACCTGTCTTTTTCACTGCCCGGAGTCTGGATAACCTGACGGACAGATATTCCTATGCCATTACAAAAAGCAGAAAAAAAGAACTGCAGAACCGTGCGCTTGGAATGACTGTCTGTATAGCCGGAGCCGCTGCCGGCCCGGTGAAAGATGCTGCTTCAGACAGCAGCGGTAATACCGAACAGAACCGGCAGGTCCCCGCAGGGACGGAAGGAATCCTGGCCGCCCGTGTCAGGGGAGAGGATGGGCAGATCTATCTTTCTTATGAGAGCGGCAGGAAGCTTCTGGAAGCAGAAGGACAGAATGTCCAGGTGAAAAAGGTTTACATAAAACTACGCGGAAAATCAGCGGCGGACGCCCTCAAAAACAGCCTGCTAAGTGCCGGACTCAGAATGTGACACACAGCCTGCCGAAAGCAGTTTTCAAACATTTTCCAATCTAAAAAAAGCGTGAGACCACAACCAGGATCTCACGCTTTTGTCCGTGTACCGAATATAACCATCCATGCAGACAACACTGCCTACAGGCAAAAATTGCTGTTCAGAGAATAAATTTGATAAATATTGCTATCTTCCGAAATCAGCGGTATGATATATACCATAAGCCGGCCTGTCTGCAGAGAGCCTAATAGCGCCCAAAAGGATTGCTGAAGCTGTCATTTGGCTGTGGGGCAGGTTCCGGTCTGGGAGCATCCAGTTCTCCGGTCACATCCATGTAGAATACAGTACCGGCGGCTCTCATATATGGTGTCAGCCACAGAAATCCCACATAGCAGGAGAGCACACACAGCAGCATAAGAGGAATGAAGCTTAAGTCCATGCAGAGAAGGCGTCCTTTGTTTCCCTTCATAAGCCGCAGGCTTTCCTTCATTGCCTCCATGGCACTCATCTCGGTGTTGTCGAGGAGCAGATAGTCTGCAAGGCCGAAGAACAGGCCCAGTATCATGTTCACAACCATATTCGCCAGACTGCCGAATAGCATAAGGAGCAGAACCCCGTTGTCAGACATATTCTTATTCAGATAATTCGGAAGGTCAAAGGGCAGGGCAAAGACAAACTGTATCACCAGAAGGATCAGATGTACGATGATAAAACGGTCAGGGTGATGGGAGAAGGCAAAGAACAGGTCCTTCACCGCGAACGGCTCCTGACGGCTGATATTGAGCATCAGCTTGGCATAACCCGCGCCCACAACCGCTACCAGCAGGGAGACCATATAGTTCAGGAGCTGTGTAGTCACGATTCCCAGAACGGTGGTAGTGCTCATGGTGTTCACGATCAGCATGGAAGGCAGAAGACTGCACAGAACCATCAGAAGCAGTGCAGCCATGGGAGTGCCGTATCTTCCGGAGAGATTTTCACGGGCGATAAGCTTTATAGCAGCAGAATTTCTTTTCATAAAATAAAATCTCCATTCTTTCGTATTTAAGGAAATGGCCGGCTGTTCCGGCACGTTGTCATGACTATTATAACATAACTAAACGAGGTTACAAGAGGGTAAAATGGAACCGCGAATGAGTAAAAAAGAAGAAAAAAGCCTCTATATCCTGGGATGGATGCTGCTCGCAGCAGCAGTACTTCTTCTGGGGATCACAAAGGGCTTACATATGCAGATGAAAATCTTTTCCCTTCCCTGCGTCTTTAGGGAGCTGACAGGTTACTACTGTCCGGGCTGCGGGGGCACCAGGGCCTGCGCTGCCCTTCTGCAGGGAAAAATCGTGAAATCCTTTCTCTGCCATCCTGTGGTGCTGTACACGGCTGTCATCTATGGCTGGTACATGATCACACATACAATAGAATATCTGACCAGGGGAAAGCTGGCGGCGGGGATGCGGTACCGCGACCTGTATCTCTATTTAGCAGCCGCCATCATACTGATACAGTGGGTAGTGCGGAATCTCCTGAAACTGATATGGGGAATTGATATCCTGTAGTAACTGTGAAGGTACGGAACAGTTACATATTGTAAAAGCGTCCGGCATCGGAGCAGGCTCCGGTCAGACGCTTTTTCATGCAAACAATTTCATCAGATAAAATTATCACCCTCATCCGGTGCCGGATAATAGTGATCCTGGTCCCCGCCGGAATCAGGCAGGTCTTCTCCACCGTAGGGGGAAGTGCTGTTATCATAAGAACCGCCGCCCGGATTGGTGTTGCGGTACAGATAATCCTGCAGGAAGTTATAAATGTCATCCTCTGTATACTGCTCCGGATGAGTCAGTATATGCAGATACTGGCTGACAAAAGTGCGCCCTTCCACAGTGGAAAGCATGGTGGACGCAAAGAAAAGTATAATGGCAGCCACAATAGCAATTCCGGCGGAGGAAAGCGCCATACCGGCCTTCGCATTACCGGGACGTGCATACGTGCCCTTAGATATCACACCGAATAAAATGCCAAGTCCTCCGAACAGAAGTGCCAGAGGCGGAAAACAGCACATGGATACCAGGGAGAGGATTCCCATGGAGAGGGAGGCGGAGGCAAAACCGGGACTGCCTTGATAGATATGCTCTGCCGGCGGTTCCGGGTAGATGACCGGCCCCTGTGAGGGTTCCTGTCCGTATCCCATCTGCTGGTTATTTTCGTCATAAGGATTATTCATATAATCAAACCTCATTTCATGTATTTTCAATTGTATCATTACATTTTTCTCGTTTGTCAAACTACATTCTATCACGGATAGGAGAATTGGGCAAGACTGGGTTACTGTACACAGCTGCTGGAAAATATAAGCGGTAGTCACAAATAGGATATAAAAGGGCAGGATAAAACACTTTACAATTGAACATGGAACTATCCGATGCGCGATATGTAAAGTGAGGAATGGATGAACCATGAGCAGTGCTTATGATAAATTGTTAAATCGGTTGAATGCGTACAGGAAAATGCAGAACATGAGCCAGGAGAGCATGGGCAGTGTCATGGGAATTACGCAGAGTCATTACAGCAAGGTGGAGAACGGAAAGAAGATCATCTCCGGTGAGGAGCTGCATAATCTGGATATGAACGGCATTGATGTAGATTACCTGGTCTCCGGTATAAAAAGTCCACGCACAGTCCTGGATGATTTGATGGAAGCCTGCGGCAGGGAGAAAAAGGCGGAGCTGCTTCAGCTTATCGTGTGGACCATACAGCAGGGAATGGAAAACGCACAGATCGGAGGAAGTGCGGCGGTGCGCTGCACCAGGGAAATTGAGCTTCTGAGGTATCAGGTCTTCCCCCACACTTCAGAACATACGGTTTGGTACAGAATCCGCATGGCAAATGAAATGACCCAGGGCGAGATGGCAGAGGCGCTGGATGTGAGCGTTAAGCGCTACAGGGAGATCGAAAAAGGAAATACCAGGGCAAGCGCCGAGGTGGTGGCTGCGCTCTATGAGAACCTGGGCTACCTGCCGTCCATCATACTGGAGGAGGACGTGGTCAACCTGTCCAGCCTGAACCTTATATGGGAAGAATTTGAAGAAGAACTGCAGAAGGAACTGGAGGCATTTATCCGGAAGGGATGCGGCCTGTGGGAATGCAGACCGGGCGGGAGATTGAAATAGATCCTCCGCCTTTTTTATATGTTGCTGCTCCTTCCGTATCCGGAAGCGCATTTCACCATGTTTCCTTCTGATGAAGCAGATTTTCTTTCCATTTCGTATGACGCATGATATGATAAATAAAAGTAACGGTTCCGTATACCGGATAAAAATGGGAGGTTATAAATGGAATACTATTGCGGAATAGACCTGGGCACTTCCAGTGTAAAAGTCATGCTTCTGGGCGCCGACGGTACTGTGGCGGGCACAGAGTCGGCAGGATATGACATCAGGAAACACTCACCCTGTGAGGCAGAGCAGGATATGGAATATCTCTGGCAGCGGACAAGGCAGAGCATAGCGGCACTACTTGGAAAATATCCGGAGGCCGCGGCTCATATCCGGGGTATCAGCTTTTCCGGGCAGATGCACGGCATGGTGGCAGTGGATAAGAACGGAAAGCCGGTGCGGGACGCCATTATCTGGGCAGACCAGCGCTCCGGGGATGCCATAGGGCATATCTGGGATACCATATCTGAGAAGGAGTGGAAGAGGACTACCTTAAACACACTCTGTACAGGATTTCTCATCGCATCCCTGCTCTGGATGAGGGAGAATGAGCCGCAGCGATATGCGGAAACCGCCCGTGTCATGCTGCCAAAAGACTATATCCGGTTCCGCATGTGCGGTGAGATCGCCACAGATGTGACGGATGCCTCCTCCACAGGCATATTTGAGGTGGAAAAAAGACAGTGGGCCTGGGAGCTGATCGACAAACTGGGCCTGAGGCGGGAAATGTTTCCCTTCTGCGGGGAATCTTATGAGCAGGCAGGCCGCGTCAGCGGTTCCTGTTCCCGGGAAACGGGGCTTGCAGAGGGAACCCCTTTATTTTTAGGAGGCGGCGATTCCATGATGCAGCTCGCCGGAAACGGAATCATCAGGCCGGGGATACTCTCCTGTAATATCGGGACCGCAAGCCAGGTGGCCTGTGCCCTGGACAGACCCATACACGACACAGAATTCAGGACCAATACCTTCTGCCATACAGGCAGCGGACTGTGGGAGATACAGGGTTCCTCCCTAACCGGAGGCGTGGCGCTGAAATGGCTTCGGGACAACATACTGCATATGTCAGACTTTGAGGAGATGGCAGACCTTGCCGGGACAGCACCTGCGGGAAGTGATGGGCTTCTTTTTCTTCCTTATCTCAGCGGGGAGCGCTGCCCCTATAATGATCCAAATGCGCGGGGAATCTATTTCGGCATGAGTCTGTATCACAGCCGGGAGCATCTGATACGGAGCACCATGGAGGGTGTGATCTTCGGGCTGAAGGAATCCCTGGAGATATTCAAAGGCATGGGCATCCGGTTTGACAGGGTGACAGCATCCGGAGGCGGTGCCAGGGGACGGCTTTTCAGAGAAATCCAGGCAGATGTATTTGAGGCGGAGATCCACACGGCAGGGGAGGCGGAACAGGCATGTGTGGGCGCTGCCATGACCGCTGCTGTGGGCTGCGGCGCATTTTCCTCCTACGAGGAGGCGTGCCGTGCACTGCTGCGTCCGGGGACAGAGGTGACGGTTCCTGACAAGGAGCGTGTTAAAATATACCGGGAATGTTTTGCACGTTTTCAGGAGCTGTATCAGAAGAATGAAACGCTGTTTTCTTGACAAATCCCCTTCCTATTGATAAGGTGTTATAGTACCGGCCGGTAAGCGGTTCAACTGGCTGAACAGCTGCCGGGTTTGGATCAAGGAAAGTAACAGTTCAGTTTGTCTGAATTGTTGCCAAGGAAAAAAGGAGAAATACATGGATATCATTTTAGCATTGACAGAAGAACTGAAAGTGGAGAAGTGGCAGGTGGAAGCTGCCGTTAAACTGATAGATGAGGGAAACACCATACCGTTTATTTCCCGTTACCGTAAGGAGGCCACCGGCGCGCTGAATGACGAGGTGCTGAGAAATCTGTACGAACGCCTGAATTACCTGCGGAACCTGGAGGATAAGAAGACCCAGGTGCTCGCCAGCATTGAGGAGCAGGGCAAACTGACAGAGGAGCTGAAGAAGCAGATCCTGGCAGCCCAGACCCTGGTGGTCGTGGAGGACCTGTACCGCCCGTATCGTCCGAAGCGCCGCACAAGAGCCACCATTGCCAAGGAAAAAGGCCTGGAACCCCTGGCAAATATCATTTTGCTGCAGATGACAGACAAGTCCCTGGAAGAGGAAGCAAAGGCATTCTTATCCGAGGAAAAAGAGGTCAAAACCCCGCAGGATGCCATTGCAGGGGCAAAAGACATAGTGGCAGAGAGCATTTCCGATGAGGCGGACTACCGAATCCGCATCAGGGATATGACGGTGAAGAAGGGAAGGGTGGTTTCCGCTGCCAAGAACCCTAAGGAATCATCTGTCTATGAGATGTACTATGAGTATGAGGAGCCTATTGCAAAGGTGGCGGGCCACAGAGTCCTGGCCCTGAACCGCGGGGAGAAGGAAAAAATCCTCACCGTGAAAATTGAAGCTCCCACAGAGGATATCATCCGCTACCTGGAAAAACAGGTGATCACCCGCAGTAACCCCAACACCACACCTGTTTTAAGGGACGTGGTGGAGGACAGCTACAGCCGTCTGATCGGCCCTGCCATTGAGAGGGAGATTCGCAATGATATGACAGAGAAGGCAGAGGACGGAGCAATCAAGGTGTTCAAGAAGAACCTGGAACAGCTCCTCATGCAGCCTCCTATTGTAGGACAGGTCGTCCTTGGATGGGACCCGGCCTTCCGTACCGGCTGTAAGCTGGCAGTGGTAGACCCCACCGGAAAAGTGCTGGACACGGTAGTTGTCTATCCAACAGCCCCCACAACCCCGGCCAAAATCGCCGCGGCAAAAGAGACTGTGAAAAAACTCATCCGCAAATACAACATCACACTGATCTCCCTGGGCAACGGCACCGCTTCCAGAGAGTCTGAGCAGGTGATTGTGGAAATGCTGAAGGAGATAACCGAGAACGTGCACTATGTCATCACCAACGAGGCCGGAGCCTCCGTGTACTCTGCCAGCAAACTGGCTACAGAGGAATTCCCCAACTTCGATGTGGGACAGAGAAGTGCCGCATCCATTGCCAGACGCCTTCAGGACCCTCTGGCAGAGCTGGTGAAGATCGATCCGAAGTCCATCGGTGTAGGCCAGTATCAGCATGACATGAACCAGAAGAAGCTGGGCGAAGCCCTGTCCGGCGTTGTGGAGGACTGTGTAAATAAGGTGGGCGTGGATCTGAACACCGCCTCTGTATCGCTTTTGGAATACGTGTCCGGCGTCAGCAAAGCCATCGCGAAAAATATCGTGACCTACAGGGAGGAAAACGGCCGTTTTGAGGACAGAAAACAGCTTTTAAAAGTAGCCAAGCTGGGGCCGAAAGCCTTTGAGCAGTGTGCCGGCTTCCTGCGCATCACAGGCGGGAAGAATCCTCTGGATGCCACCAGTGTCCATCCCGAGAGCTATGAAGCAGCAGAAAAATTCCTGGACAGCATGGGAATGAAGCCTGCGGATATCTTTGGCGGCAATGCGGTATATTATGTGAAAGACTACAAAAAGATGGCGGAAAAGCTGGGCGTGGGTGAGATGACCCTGCGGGACATTGTAAAAGAGCTCACCAAGCCGGGACGTGATCCCCGTGAGGAGATGCCGAAACCTGTGCTGCGCACAGATGTCCTGGATATGAAGGACCTGAAAGAGGGCATGGTCCTCAAAGGAACGGTGAGAAACGTGATCGATTTCGGAGCATTTGTGGATATAGGTGTGCATCAGGACGGTCTGGTGCATATTTCCGAGATGACAGAGCGCTTTATCAAACATCCGCTTGAGGCAGTCAGCGTAGGTGACGTGGTGGATGTGAAAGTGCTCAGTGTGGACTTGAAAAAGAAGAGAATTTCCCTTACCATGAAAGGTATCTGAGAATTACTTCTTACACGTGGCTGTACTGCAGGACATGGAGTGAACAGTAAAATCTGAGGAAAACAGAAAGGAAGCGTCGAGAATGAATGCAAACAGAGTAAGGATTGAAAAGCTGCAGGAAGAAATGGCAGCAGCGGGCATGGACATGTATCTGGTATCCACCGCGGATTTTCACCAGTCTGAGTATGTGGGAGCATACTTTAAAGTGCGGGCCTGGCTGTCAGGATTCACCGGTTCCGCGGGAACCTTGGTGGTGACAAAGGACAGCGCGTATCTCTGGACAGACGGACGGTATTTTATCCAGGCGGGCAAAGAGCTGGAGGGCACCGGAGTGACCCTTATGAAGATGAGGGAGGAGGGCGTCCCCACAGTGGACGAGTTCCTGGAAAAAAATCTTCTGAAGGGCAGCTGCCTGGGATGTGACGGAAGGACCATCAGCGTCAGCCAGGGAAAGGCTTACGCGGAAATGATGGAAAAGAAACAGGGCCGTTTTCTGTGCCAGGATGACCTGGGAGGCAGAATCTGGAATGACAGACCGGAAATGTCAAAAGAGCAGGCATTTCTTGTGGATGTGAAATATGTGGGCAGGTCCAGAGAAGAAAAACTGGCAGATGTCCGCAGCATCATGAGAGAAAACGGCGCTGACATCCATCTTCTCTCCAGTCTGGACGATATTGCATGGCTTCTGAATATCAGAGGCAATGATATTGAATGCAATCCCGTGATCCTCTCCTATGTGATCCTCACAGAGAAGGATGTATTCTTTTATGTGCAGGAGGAGGCTGTTTCCGCTGAGATCCGCAGTGAACTGGAGAAAGCGGGAATCACGATCCGTCCGTATTATCAGGTATATGAGGATGTGAAGAAGTTTGCTGAGGAAAATACCGTGCTGCTGGATGAGGCAGTTGTCAACTATACTCTCTTTGAAAACATTCCGTCCGGCGTTAAGACTGTGAACTGCATAAATCCATCCAAGCCCATGAAGGCCATGAAAAATCAGGTGGAGCAGGAAAATGTGCGCAAAGCCCATATCAAGGATGCAAAGGCCATGTGCAGATTCATTTACTGGCTGAAACAGAATGTGGGGAAAGAGGAGATCACAGAATACAGCGCGGCAGAAAAGAGCTACGAGCTGCGTGCCCAGGACCCTGATTTCCTGGATCTGAGCTTTGGCACCATCTGTGCCTACGGCCCTAATGCAGCCATGTGCCATTATGCGCCCACAAAAGATGCCTGCGCCAAAGTGGAGCCGGAAGGATTCTTCCTCATTGACTCCGGCGGACAGTACTGGCAGGGGACCACAGATATCACAAGGACCATTGCGGTTGGAGCGCTGACACAGGAGCAGAAGGAGCATTTCACACTGGTGCTCAAGGGAAATATCCGTCTTGCAACTGCAAAATTCATGTATGGAATGGGCGGTGCCCATCTGGACTGTCTGGCAAGAGGCCCTCTGTGGGAGAGAGGTCTTGACTTCAACCACGGCACAGGACACGGTGTGGGATTCCTGCTGAACGTACACGAGGGACCCCAGAACATCAACTGGAACAGCGCCATCCGTCCGGGCGGCTATGTACCACTGGAGGAGGGCGTCCTGATTTCCGACGAACCGGGACTGTACCTGGAAGGCAGATACGGCATCCGCTGTGAAAATCTGCTCATGTGCCGCAAGGGCGGGAAGAATGCCTACGGTCAGTTCATGGAATTCGAGGTCGTGACACTGGTTCCCTTTGAGCGGGAAGCCATTCTTCCGGAACTTCTCGGCCAGGAGGAACTGAAATGGCTGAACGCCTACCACAAACATGTGTATGAAACCATAGCGCCGCTTCTTGACAGCGAGGAGGAGCGTGAGTGGCTGAGGGAGGCTACGGCTGAGATTTAAGGGATTGAGGTGAGATTATGGGACCGGTAAAGGATATTGCACTTGGCATACAGGATTACCGCAAGATCAGGGAGTATAATTACTACTATGTAGACAAAACACGTATGATAAGCGAATTTTTAAGGCGTGGGGCAGAGGTCACTCTGATCACGCGTCCGCGCAGATTTGGAAAGACGCTGAATATGTCTATGCTGGCAGAATTTTTGGATATTACAAAAAGCTCAGAAGGGATTTTTGAAAATACAGAAATTATGCAGACCTGTTTTGCAAAGGAAATGAATCAGTATCCTGTGATTTTCTTATCCTTTAAGGATGCAAAAGGCAATAGAAAATTACTGGTAAAACAGGTAAAACTTGCACTGCTGGCTGAATACCAGAGGTTTTCCTGTATATTTACCCATCTTCCCCATATTGAACAGGTGATATATGAGAGGACACTTCAGGAACTGCTGGATTATAATACGGGAAGTCTGTCAGGGATAGACAATGCACTGTATTTTCTATCAAAGACCGCCTGTAATTATTATGAGAGACCTGTGATCCTTCTGATCGATGAGTATGATACCCCGTTTTTGGAGGCGCATATTAACGGCTTTTATCAGGAGGTGCACAGTGAACTTGCAGTTATGCTGTCTTCTGCACTGAAGGGCAACGAGTACCTGCACCTGTCATTGCTCACAGGGATTCAGAGAGTGGCAAAAGAAAATATTTTCTCCGGTCTGAACAATCTTCTTGTTTGTACGGTCAAGGATCCTGAATTTGCTGATTGTTTTGGATTTACGACTGCGGAAACAGAATCTCTTCTGCATTATTACGGTCTGGAACTGGATGATGAAGTGAAGGCAATGTATAACGGATATTCCTTTTCCGGAGTAGATATCTATAATCCCTGGTCTGTTCTCAATTATGCACAGCGCAGGATACTGGAACCCTACTGGGTTAATACGAGCGAGAATAAAATGATCCGATCAGCAATGGAACAATGCGATAAACTGTTTTTCAGGAATTATGATAAGCTGATTGAGACAGGAACGCTGACAGCCTCGGTTCAGCCAGAGAATTCATTTTATGAAATGCCCGGTACATCCTCACTGTGGGGGCTTTTGCTGAATTCGGGAATGATCACGATCGTAAAACGGCTGGATCCGGGATATTATCAGATACGCATACCGAACAAAGAGGTAAGATCAGCTTTTATCGGCCTGACAGAATACGCATTGCAGATACAGGAAGGTTCTTTCAGCAATCTATTCGGTGCACTGCGCCAAAATGATGTGGAAAGTTTTATAGAACAATACCGTTCTATAATAGAGACACTTCCGTCGTATCACGACCTGAAGGATGAGAACAGTTATCATATGATGATGCTTGGTATCTGTATAATGCTTCCAGGAGACTATGATATCAATAGCAACCGGGAATGGGGCGAGGGACGAAGTGACATATTGCTTCGTTCCAGAAAAGAGGTGTACCCTCATGTGATCATGGAATTCAAGTACACAAAGGATGAATCCTGTGATCTGAAATGCCTGGCAGCGAAAGCTTTGGAGCAGATTGACCGGAGGCACTATACCTTTGGACTGGAGGGCAGTGTGCTGTGCATCGGACTGGCACACCGTGGAAAAAGTGTGGAAGCGATGTGGGAAATGAAGTAGAGCATAAAACGCTTATATCTGTATTTGGTTATGGATATAGGCGTTTTTTAAGAACCCTGTACCGCCGCCCAACCACCAAAACGGTACAGGTATGTGTCACCACCTGGAGGAAAAGATGAAAATACGAGAGTTACTTTTGATCACCCTGTCAGCAGGCCTTATCCTGCTTTCCGGGTGCGGCGCAGAGCAGAATCCTACAGTTACAGAAGAGGGAGAAGATTCCTATGCCAGAGCCTCCCTGTTCTGTGATGTGAATTTCTGGGAACCTCCTTCCTGGAGCACAGAGGAGGGAACCATCACCGGGGATATTACCGAAAAGACGGGCCTTGCCCTGGACATTACCGTACCACCCCAGAACGCGGATGCCCAGCTCAGCCTGATGCTTCTCAACGATGATCTGCCGGATATCATCTCCCTTACCAATGAGACCACGATCAGCCAGCTCATCACATCAGGGAAAGTCTGGGATCTGGAAGAGTTTTTAAAGCGTTACTGCCCGGAGTCCCATCTTCTGAAATCATTTCCGGAGGATATTAAGAGAGAGCTGATCAAACGGGACGGGGGCTGGTATGCCTATCCATCCCATATGAATTCCCAGGATTCCAGAAAGATCTGGAAGCCGAGTTCAAAGTTTTACGAGGACTGGACCAATTATAATGACAATAACGCAATCATCTGGAACAGGGAGCTTTTGGAGAAAGCAGGACTCACCGTGGAAGAGGTACAGACAGAGGAGCAGGTTCTGGCAGCCTGGGATAAAATGAAAAATATGCATCTGGATGTGGACGGAGAAGCGGTGATCCCTCTTCTGGTGGACGGAAAAGGCTACATTGATCCCACAGTGAAATTCCTGGAATATACCTTTGGCGCCGAGCGGGTGGATGAAAATGGAAACTACCGGGATATCCTGCTGCAGCCTCAGGCAGAGCATGCACTGCTGTTTTTAAATGAAGCCATACGGAACGGCTATGCAGCCCCGGAACAGCTTACCTATGAAAATACCAAGATAAAGAGCCTGATGGCTGGCGGAAACGTGTTCTGTTTCATAGGAAATGTAGCCAACAGCGGGATTGATTTTACAAAATGGGTTTCCTCAGGCCCTGTCTTATCCTCCGGGGGGGAGACACCGGTGCTGGGCAAAAATCTGAGAGCTCCTACAGGCTGGCTGAGCACATTTGTATCAAAAGACTGCAGAAACCCGGAACAGGTAGCGGCATGGATCGATTATATGACCAGCGATGAGGGACTGCTGTTCTGGAGCTTTGGATACGAAGGCAGCGATTACCGGCTGGATGATGACGGCTATGTGGTACAGAGTGAAAAAGGGGAAGCCGCGTCTCTTGATTACGGACAGACCGGGCAGGGAGCCTGGTGGATGTTCGATAATTTTTCCTGGGAGAGAAGCATACTGCCCGAACCGGAGGAGGACAGCAGTACGGCAGCGGAAAAAGAGGTATATACAGCCTTTGGCAGTCATGACAGGACCGTGTCCTATGATGAGTCCCTGCTCCCTTTAACCGCAGAAGATATTCCTCCGGAGAGTGACGAAGGGATATTGGATGCAAAGATCAGAGCCTATGAAAAAGAACAGATACCGCGTATTATCCTGGCAGGGAGCCGGGAGGAGGCAGCGGCCCGGTACAGCGAGATGACAGAGACCCTGAAGCGTATGGGGATTGAGACATTGGACGCCTATAAGAATGAGATATATCAGAAAAACTGCCGGGAATATGGCGGTAGAATAGAGAAAGTAAACGTGGAATGAGGGAGAGAACAGCAATGAGGAAGAGATTAAAGGACAGTCTGTGGCTTCAGCTTATCGCGTTCACTGCTCTTATTATGTTCTTTTTACTGGCAGCCTACGCGGTTACCGACAGCTATTCCGGCAAGATACTGCGGGACCGGACCATAGACCTGAATGATAAGATACTGCTCCAGGTAGAAGGAAAAATGGAGGATTTCCATGATACACTGAACCATGTGGCAACATCCATGGCCTATGCGCCCACAACATACGATTATTTTACTATGGACCCGGTGGCAAGAGTCATGGTCTCAGAGGATCTGTCAGAGATATTTTCCAACACGGTTTTACTGGAAAGTGACATAGCCGGGATCTATCTCTATGATACTTCTTTGAATCAGATTGCTGCCATGGGAAAGGCGGCAGATAACCCGGATTTTGTCCAATCGCTGAAGAAGCAGATGGAATTTGGCGATATATTTTATCTGAATCAGGCGGGGGTTCCCTTTTATACGGTTTATTTTCCCGTCTATGATCTGAACAACAGGCAGTACGGCATTCAGACCGGAATGTGCGTTATGATGATGCGGACAGATAATCTGTCCGGGCTTCTGGAGGATTCCCAGGCCACAGAGAATACACAGGTGTTTCTGCTTGACGGAAACAACCAGATCATAGCGTCCAGAGGGAACAACGGCCTGGAAGAACTGGACAGAAGTATGATGAGGAGCACGGACGAATTCTATGTAAAAGTGCGCAGTGTACGCATGGACGGGTGGAAAGTGGTCAGCCGCATACCGGAGAGTGAAATGAACAGCAGCATGGATGACGGCAAGAAATTCGTGACCATAGCCTATGTGCTGGCATTTGCGCTGCTGATACTGCTGGTATGGTTCTGCTATAAGCGGTTTGTGGGGCCTCTTCACCAGGTTGACCTGTTTATCCAGAAGATAGTAGACAGGCCGGAGGAGAGAATGGAGATCGGCAGGGAGGATGAGATCGGCACGGTGGTGCAAAGCCTGAACCATATGCTGGATGCCAGGCAGAAAATGAATCAGGAGATCCAGGAGTCACAGAGGAGAATGTACGAGGCGGAGATCGCCAAAAAGCAGCTTCAGGTCCTGGCTTACCGCAATCAGATCAATCCTCATTTTCTGTATAATACCTTTGAATGCATCTGCTCTATGGCGCTTTACTATGAGGTGGATGACATTGCGGAGATCACCATGGCGCTGTCCAAGGTTTTCCGCTTTGCCGTAAAAGGAGAGAATATTGTCAGTGTGGAGGAGGAAGTCAGCTATATACGGGAGTATGCCAAGATCATAGACTACCGTTTCATGGGAAAGATTGATGTGGACATTGAGATGGAGGATGCTGTGAAGGAAAAGCGGGTGATCAAACTCATGCTGCAGCCTCTTGTGGAAAATGCAGTGTTCCACGGCCTGGAACAGAAGCTGGAGGATGGAGAGGTGAATGTATCCATACACATGCATGGAGAGGACCATATTATGTTTGTGGTGGAAGACAACGGCTGTGGGATTGAACCGGCAAGGCTTGTGTGGATGCGTGACAACCTGGACAGCAGACCCACGGGACAGAAGGGAATCGGGGTGGCCAATATCTATCAGAGGCTGAAACTGTTTTACGGGGATGATGTGGTCTTTCAGATCGAGAGCAGACTGGGAGAAGGAACCAGGATCACAATTATAATACCGGATGAGCTTGAGCCTGTTTGAAGAAAGGAGAAGGGAATATGTACAGGATTTATCTGGCAGATGATGAAACATGGGTAGTAATCGGTCTGAAAAAGCAGATTGAGAAATCAGGGCTGCCGTTTCAGGTGATCGGTGAGGCGAACAATGGGGTGGCGGCCATGGAGGAAATTTTGGAGAAAAAGCCTGACATTCTGATAACGGATATCCGCATGCCGGGACTGAACGGCCTGCAGTTACTGGAAAAGCTCAGGGAAAAAGGAATCGCTGTGAAGGTGATCTTCATCAGCGGCTATGCGGAGTTTGAGTACGCCCAGTCCGCGCTCAGAATGGGGTCTTTTGACTATCTGCTGAAACCGGTGGAACAGGAGAAATTAAACCAGGTTCTGATAAGGCTGCTTGCCGCCTTCAGACGGGAGCGGGGAGAGGAGGAGGAGACTGCCCCGGAGGAACCCATCAACTCCTCAATGATGAATCAGATAATCCGGGAGATACAGGAGAGATATACGGAAAACATCACACTCTCCGGTCTGGCGGAAGCACACGGAATCAGTACAGGCTATCTGAGCAGCCAGTTAAAGGCAGAGCTTGGCCTCTCCTTCTCGAAATACATTACCTCAAAACGTATCCAGAAGGCAAAGGAACTGCTGGCGGATGAAAGTCTCTCCGTGGAGTCCATTGCAGAGCAGACGGGATACAACGATTACTTCTATTTTATTAAAGTGTTTAAGAAAAATACAGGAATCTCCCCCAGCAAATACAGGAAGAATCTGTAGGAATGGACAAATTATGACAATATTTTTACCGGGAACCAAAAAAAGTACCAAAATAAAAAAATATTTACATGTGCATATTGTGATTCACACTTTATAATATAGATAAATCGATTGGTGAATATGACAAAGCAGCAAGCGAAAAGATTTTTCTTGTAGAAATCGGTTTCATATATTATACTGAACATAATATGCCATGGCCCGAAAAGGTATCCGGCAGTTACCTATTAATAATATATGAACAGGTGAGACAATGGGAAAAGAAAGAGTAAGTATTTATCATATCGCAAAGGAAGCAGGAGTATCCCCGGCGACCGTTTCCAGGGTTCTGACAGGCAATGCCAATGTCAGCACAGAAAAGCGGATCAAGGTGGAGGCTCTGATCAAGAAGTATGATTTCCGGCCGAATGCCATGGCGCGCAGTCTGAGCAGTACAAAGACGAAGCTCATGGGTTTCCTGATCCCGGATATCAGAAACCCCTTTTATGCAACACTTGCCGTGGCATGTGAGAGGGCTGCCAACGAGAGAGGATACAGTCTGATGCTCAGTAACTATCTGAACGATATGGAGCTTCAGGAGCAGAACCTGCAGAAGATGATCGAGATGCGGGTGGATGCACTGGTCATGATCGGAGGCAAAGTGGACGAGATGGTATCAGACGAGGAATATGTGGAGAAGATCAACCAGATCACAGACACAATCCCCGTGGTGATCACAGGTAAACTGGACGGCAGTGACTGCTATCAGGTTAATATAGATCAGAAGAAGGCAATGGAGACCGCAATGGAGCATCTGATCTCCTTGGGTCATGAGAAGATTGCCCTCATCGGAGGCCGCAGAGATGTAAATTCCACTTATACGAAACGGGTCACTTACAGAAGCAGCCTGAGAAAGCATGGAATCGAATTTTCCCAGGATGATATTGTGGAGACACCGGAGTATTCCGTAGAGTGCGGACTGCAGGTGATGGATGGGATTTTTGACAGCGGGAAGCCGCTTCCCACTGCAGTTATCGCGATCAACGATTTTATGGCAATGGGCATCGTGCAGTCGATTCGCCGCCATGGGCTTTTAATACCGGAGGATATCTCGATTCTAAGCTTTGACGACACGTTTATTGCGGAGGCCGAGACACCGCGTCTGACAAGTGTGGGATATAATTACGACAGATTTGCAAACACTCTGGTGGATACTGCCATTCTGGCCATAGAGGGAAAGAATCCGCCGAAAATGCAGCTCATACCGCCTAAGCTGATGATCAGGGAGTCCACAGCAGTGAGATAACAGATTAAGAGACAGCATAAGATACTCACCGGATACAGTGGTAAAATAATAATCTTATTGAAACGGGTTTCAACATGAGGGGTGTGAGGTTCGTTGAGTTACATAAAAACATCTGCTGCAAAGGAGCAGTTGTAATAAAAGATAACAAGAACAGGAGGAAATGTACGTGCGTTCAACCTAGAAAAAGCAGTAAATCAGCCATTTATTGAAACCGATTTCAAAAAGAGGAGGAGAATGATGTGAAAGCAACGAAAAATAAAACAGGAACAGCAGTTATGGCGGGCAGGAAAAAGCCTTTCTGGAAAAAGGTAAAAGATAACAGGACCCTGCTGCTGATGTGCCTTCCTGCTGTGGTGTTTTTTATAGTCTTTAATTACTGCCCCCTGCCGGGTGTATACATAGCATTTACAAATTATAATTTCCGTGATGGAATTTTCGGAAGTCCTTTTGTGGGGCTGAAGAACTTTGAATTCCTGATCCAGTCAGGAGAACTGTGGAAACTGACCAGAAATACCCTGCTTTATAATGTGGTATTTATTGTTCTGGGAAATGTGGTGCAGATCACGCTGGCTGTTATGCTGAATGAAGTGCGCAATAAATATTTTAAGAAAGTATCCCAGACGATCATGTTTCTGCCGTACTTTATCTCCGTAGTATTGATCGGAGCCATCGCGTTTAACATCCTGAATTACGACACTGGCGCGCTGAACACCCTGCTCCGCGAGACGGGCGGCGATCCGATCAAGATATACAGTATGGCCGGCATATGGCCCTTTATCATTATTTTCTGCCAGATGTGGCAGCAGACAGGATACGGTTCCGTCGTCTACTTTGCAGCTATCTGCGGAATTGATTCCGGTATGATGGAAGCTGCCGAGGTGGATGGGGCAACAAGCTGGCAGAGGATCCGCTATATCATCCTGCCAAGCCTGAAACCTACCTTTATCATTCTTCTGCTCTTTGCCCTGGGCGGTATCATGAAGGGTAACTTCGGATTATTCTGGAACCTGGTGGGCAATAATTCACAGCTCTTCCAGTCAACGGATATTATCGAGACATTCGTTTACAGGACCATGACGACGCAGAACAACTTCTCAACATCATCTGCAGTGGGGCTGTACCAGTCCATTTTCGGATTTGCCCTTGTTATGTTCAGCAACTGGCTGGTAAAACGGATCGATCCGGATTACGCATTATTCTAGGAGGTGGATTAAGTGCAGAATCAAAATAAGACAAAAATAAAACAGGACACCAGTACCCTGGTTGTGAAAATAATTTCGTATCTGGTGATCACAGCGTTTGCGCTGATATGCCTATTGCCGTTTATTCTTATCATATCGGCTTCGCTGAGCACGGAGAGCGTCATTATGAAGGAAGGCTTTGGCCTGCTTCCGAAAGAGTTTACGCTGGATGCGTACACCTGGGTGTTCCGTTTCCCGAAAATGATACTGGGTTCTTACGCAGTCACCATTCTGCTGACGGTCTGCGGAACCCTGGTGGGGCTGTTCGTCATTGCCATGACCGGATATGCCCTGCAGAGAAAGGATTTTCCTTTTAGAAACGCGATTTCCTTTTTTATCTACTTTACAACCCTGTTTTCCGCAGGTATGGCGCCCACTTTCATCTGGGTATCCAGATATCTGCAGTTAAAGGGAACCTATTTTGCCGTGTTCTTCCAGCTTCTCATGACACCGTGGCTGATCATTCTGATGAAGAACTTTGCAAAATCAGTACCGTTTGAGATAACAGAGTCCGGTAAGATCGACGGGGCCGGGGACTTCAGGATTTTTATTTCCCTTGTTCTGCCCATGCTGAAACCGGCACTGGCGACGGTTGGCCTGTTTCTGGCCCTGGGATACTGGAACGAGTGGTATCTCTCCTCCCTGTATCTGGGTTCAGAGGTAGATTTCAAACCGCTGCAGTATTATCTGTACAATATCATTAACCAGGCAGCCGCGCTTAAGAATTCCATGGCCGGCGCAGCCGTCACTGTTGCGGACCTTCCGTCCAATACGCTGAAAATGGCAACCGCAGTGGTGGCAACAGGCCCGATCATATTTTTATATCCCTTTGTGCAGAAATATTTTATCTCCGGTATCACCGTAGGCGCTGTAAAAGGATGACAGTATTATATGTATGATATGAATTTCCCGTATAGGGATTTATATGAATCAATTATAATAAGTGGAGGATCAAAAATGAGAAAGAATACGACAGTAAAACGTACTCTGGCCCTGACAATGGCAGTATTGATGGGAGCAAGCCTGGCTGGCTGCGGAAGCAAAAGTGAGGGTGCAAGTTCCAAGGTAAAGGAGGACGGAACCATTGACACTTCCAGTCATGAAGTGATCAACATGCTGGTTCTGGGAAACAAGCCGTCCAACGGCAGATGCGAGGAAATGTTAAAGGAACTGAATAAAGTTCTGACCGACAAGGTAAATGCAGAGCTGGAGCTGACTTATGTAGAATGGGCTGACTGGCAGACACAGTATAATACCCAGCTTCTGAGCGGCGATGCCTCTCTTGATATCATCACAACCGCCACAGACTGGCTGTATGGCTGGGAAAACGCACAGAAGGGAGCATTCCTGCCGCTGACAGATGACATGCTGAAGACCTATGCGCCCAAGACCTATGAGCAGGTAGAGGCAGACGGTAACTGGGATATCTGTAAATTAGACGGCGAGATCATGTTCATTCCGGAAGACAACTACACCCAGTATACAAATCATGGAATGATGTACCGCGGTGACTGGGCAAAAGAGGCCGGAATCCCGGATGGCACCATCACAAAATTCGATGAAATGACTACATATTTCAAATGGGTAAAAGAGAACAAACCGGATGTGGTTCCGTGGGATGCGGGAAAGAACAATCTGGGAAGCCTTCTGGAACCTTATATCTTATCAAACACAAATTACCGCCCGCTTGTAGGATGCAATGCAGGAAACTATGAATTCTGGTTCACATCCAAAGAAGATCCGTATATTGTTTCCTCCCCGTATATGGAGGATGACACCATCTATGAAGCAGCAGAGCTGATGAAAGAGTGGAACGAGATCGGTGTATGGCGTGAGGATGCTATGAATTACGACGGGGATACCAGAGTAGAAATGTATGCAGGTACCTGTGCAGCAGACCAGCACCACAGCCAGACCTACTATACACAGGTAAAACCCAACATGGATGTCAAACAGCCTGGTTCTGATGTAAAGATGTATTACTGGGGACAGGAAAACAACAATGTGTCAAAACCCATCAAGACCCACGGTGCGGCAGCCATCAGCGCCAATTCCAAACATCCGGAGAGAGCTCTTATGGTTTACGATCTGCTCCGCAACGATGAAGAATGCTACCGCTACATCAATTATGGTGTGGAAGGAACCGACTATATCGTAACAGATGACGGCAAACTGGCATATCCGGAAGGATGGGATGAGGCCACAGACAAAGTGGATGCAAACTTCTGGTGCGGACGTAACGATGAACTGGAACTGCAGAATGAGAGCTGGTGGGACGGAACCCAGGATATGATCGACAACTACGACAAGATTGCATACGACTATGAATTTGAGAACCTGATCATTGACAAAAACGCCATCGAGACACAGCAGGCAGCCATCGCAAACGTATTGTCCGAATACCTTCCGCAGCTTGGATACGGAAAATATGAGGATCCTGCAAAGGCGATCGACGAGATGAGAGAAAAACTGAAAGCAGCCGGTTACGATGAAGTAAAAGCATCAATCCAGAAAAATATTGATGATTTCAAAGCAGAAAAGTGATAAAATCATAAGCAGGAAGTTTTTGTAAATAAGCATGGGAATACCAATACTGGCGCAGCTAAAAGTGTCCGGCATTTGGCATTCCCATTTGCTGTATGAACAATGCAAAGTTCAGAGAGGAGCAGAAAGTGGAAAAATTTGAGATAAGAGAAGATTTTTATCTGGATGGAAAAAAGATCAAGATCATTTCCGGAGGAATGCATTATTTCCGTGTGGTACCTGAATATTGGAGGGACAGACTGGAAAAATTAAAAGCGCTGGGATGCAATACGGTGGAGACTTACATACCCTGGAACCTGCATGAGAAGGAGAAGGGACAGTTTGATTTTGACGGTATTTTAGATATTACCCGCTATGTGAAGACAGCGCAGGAGCTGGGGCTGATGGTGATATTAAGGCCGTCCCCGTACATCTGCGCGGAGTGGGAGTTCGGCGGACTTCCCTATTGGCTTTTAAAAGAGGACAACATGCGTCTGCGCTGCATGTATGAACCGTATCTGAAGCATGTGAGAGAATACTACGAAAAGCTCTTCCGGGTCATCGCACCGCTGCAGATCACCCAGGGCGGACCGGTGATCATGATGCAGGTGGAAAACGAGTACGGTTACTATGGCGATGACAGGGAATACCTGGAATACATGAAGAATCTTATGATCGACTGCGGATGTGAGGTACCCCTTGTCACATCGGACGGCCCGTGGGGGGATGCCTTTGACTGCGGAAAAGTCGAGGGCGTACTGCAGACCGGAAATTTTGGCTCAAAGGGAAAAGAACAGTTCTCCATTATGCGGGAGAAAATAGGAGACAAGCCCCTTATGTGCATGGAATTCTGGGTGGGCTGGTTTGACAATTGGGGTGTGGAGTGCCACCAGACAGGAGATCTGGAGGAACACGTGAAGGATCTGGATGAAATTTTATCGGAGGGTCATGTCAATATCTACATGTTTGAGGGCGGTACCAATTTCGGTTTTACCAATGGTTCTAATTATTACGATGTACTGACCCCTGATGTAACATCCTACGACTATGATGCGCTGCTGACTGAGGATGGCAGGATCACGCCGAAATACCAGGCATTCCGCCAGGTGATCAGCAAATATGCAGAGGTTCCGGAAGTTACTCTGAGCACAGAGATAAAAAGAAAAGATTACGGTACCCTGAAGGTATCCGGAAAGACAGGTCTCTTCGGAAATCTGAAAAATATTGCAGAACCTGCTGCAAGTGTATACCCCCGGTCCATGGAAAAACTGGGACAGGGATACGGATATATCATGTATGAAAGTCTTTTGAAATGTGAGGGGCCAATCGAAAAAATCCGTCTCTGGGGCGCAAACGACAGGGCAAATATGTTCGTGGATGAGAAGCCGGTACTGACACTGTATGACAGAGAGCTGCTGACAGAATATGAGTTTGAAAGCCCGATACAGAAGGGAGAAAAAATCTCTATTCTCATGGAAAATATGGGGCGCGTAAATTTCGGACCCGCGCTGGAACAGCAGCGTAAGGGGATTGACAGAAGTGTGCAGATCAATGGACACCAGCACTATTATTGGACGGAATACTGCCTGCCCATGGAGGATTTAAGCGGGCTGGACTTTGATGTTCCGGTAAACGAAGGAGAGCCGGGATTCTATGAGTTTACATTTGAGGCGGAGGAGACAGGGGATACCTTCCTTGATTTCTCAGGATGGGGAAAAGGATGTGTTCTGGTCAATGGATTTAATATAGGCCGTTTCTGGGAGATCGGTCCGCAGAAGCGCTTATATATACCGGGACCGCTTTTGAAAAAGGGACAGAATACCATCCTTATTTTCGAGACAGAGGGGAAAGCGCCGGGCACGATCGCCCTTTGCGAAGAACCGGATCTTGGCTGACAAAAAGAGGTGCCTGCAGTAAATGTATTATGAGATCAACGCAAATATCCTGCCTCAGATCCGCCTGGTGGACACAGCGGTATTGGAACCGCCCTATGTGCACAGAAGGCGGCAGCCGGATGAATATATTCTTTATATCATGAAGCAGGGAGTGCTGTATCTAAAGGAAGACCAAAAGGAGTATGAGCTTCGGCAAGGAGACATACTCCTTTTAGATACAGACTTTGTGCATGAGGGGATTAAGGCCTCAGAATGCGAGTATTTTTATATCCATTTCCGCCATCCGCAGATATGCAGAAGGGATGAGGACCAGGAGTTTATGGAAAATCTTCTGGAAATCCGGGGCAGTTGTCTGCAGCAGGACAGCGGTTCCTACAAAAGGTACCGGGATGACTGCCTTTGGCTGCCGAAATTCGTCTCCCTGGGAAAAAAGAGCGGCTATCTGCGGGTGCTGCAGTTGATTCAGGAAGCCATGGAGCAGCACAGGAACCAGATGGAAAATTACAAGACAGCCTGTGAATGCAGGTTTATGGAGGCACTGGTGACAATCTCCAGGGAGGCATTGTCTTCCTGGACGGTCAGGCCCACTCATGGGATTCCATCCTCCTATCACAGAGTCCATGAGCTGCTGAATTATCTCAATGAAAATTACCACCGGCAGATATCCGGTGCAGGGATCGAGGAGGAATTTTCCTGTAATTTTGATTATCTGAACCGGGTGTTCAAAAAGAATATCGGAAAAACTATTTTCGTCTGCCTCAACGAGATACGGATACACCGCGCCATGGAACTGCTCGCAACCACATCCATGAAGATATCCGCTGTGGGATACCGGGTGGGATTCAGGGACGACGGGTATTTTTGCAAGGTGTTTAAAAAATATACGGGGATATCACCGGGGCAGTATGGGACTATGGCGGGGGTGCGGCAGTGTGTGGGGAAGAAGAAAGAGACAGCAGGAGATCGCTGATAAGGCGATGTCCTGCTGTTTATATAGGATTAGTTTTTAAGTTATTCAGCGAGCAGGAATAAGAACTTAACAATGGTATTAAATACGTTCCCAATCACCTAAGGGTTTATTGGCAGAGAAATTATATAATCGCCTATAAATTATATTATTGACTTTTTTATATTGATATCCAATAATATCTTTTTTAGGTAACACGGTACTATCAATTGATGACGCGGTATTTATTGAGAAATCATAAGAAGAATTATTAATGGCGGGGCAAATTGACAAGATAAACATAGAGCTTGTTAAACAAATAAGTATTCTTTTTTTCATTTAAAATCCCCTTTCTCATAAATAGGCAGGTCTTTAAAATCATTTGGAACTTGTGTTAAATCTTCTGTAGTATAAAAATATTCTCCATTAAGATATAAATCAAAAAAATTTCCATTTTTTAAGTAATAAGAGTTGTCCTTTTCTAAATAAAATACATCATCTCCATTCTGGTCGTATTCCGGTAAATTACGCGCTTCAAAAACGAAAGTGAAGGAAAATATGAAGAGTATTACTGCAAATGCAATAAAGGTATTTGACTTTTTTTTATGTTTCCATTTTTCTATATAATAAAATCTTTGCCGAAGGTTCTTTTTATTCGACAAATTACATAAGGCGTAATAAGAAGTTTGATCCATCACTTGTTTTCTGTTACTTTGGGCATGTCTCAATGTTTTTAATATACTGTTGGCGTAGTCAAGTCTGTTTTGGGTTGGAACTATAGCTTCCATTGAATGATCTACATATAATTCCTGAATTTGTTGTAACATGGATGGTAACAAAATGGATACACATACATTCCACCAGTGAATACAGGAAATAAAATCCATAATGACTTTTATCCCCCAGTCCCGATGTTTAATATGTATTAATTCATGTAATAAAACACAGTAAAGTTCCGTTTCTGTAAACTCAATGTTAGGTAGTAATATTACCGGATGAAAGAGGCCGAAAGCAGCAGGGGTGGATATCCCTTCCATTTTGATCACTTCAATGTTATGATTTTTACTTTTAAAAACATTTAGAAATGCTCTTTGATACACCTGGTTGATATTATTTGATGATAATCTGGGCATTTGAGAAATTTTTTGTTTTAAGCGATAATACCCAACGGATTTTTTGATAAATAAGAATGATCCTATAACAATCCACATGATGATTATTAAGTCCAAGACAGAAAAAGAATGATGGTTCTCATAAGTGACAGGGGTCATAATTATTTTCTGTATTGCCGGTATTATCACTAATGATTCATATGTCTTAGTTAGTCCGGGTTTATATATATCCAGTGGAAAACACCCTCTTATGATGGTTAAAATCATTAATATATAAACACTTAGAATCCCCACTTTTTTTAATAAATAGTTCCATCTTAATGCAATGTAAAGGATAATACTGAGAAGGGACATGGATATAGAACACGTTATTAATGCAGGTAACGATAACTCCATATTTTAGCTCTCCTTTGATTTAAGATTATCAAGTAGTCTTTCCATCTCATCTATAAACGCAGCATCTAAATGTTTGCCATTAGCTAGTGTAGAACAGTATTGTAAAATCCCATCTTGAGGGGTGGGACTTTCAACAATCATATGCATTAATTGTTTTTGTGCCTCATAATCTTCTTGTTGTATTATGGGTATATATCCCCTCCCTGTTCTTGTTGCTGTTTTAATAATAGAGTCTACCTTAATATACCCCTTTGATGTAAGTGTTTTTAAAACCTTTACAACCGTGTTTCTGTTCAATTCCGGATTAGTCTTTAAGATGTCAGAAATTACGCAAGGGTGCCCTATACCCCAGATTGTATACATGACAGCTTCTTCTTTTTCAAAAAGTGATATCATATTATCCTCCTTTCCTTATAAGAATAAGATGTATTGCACAAAGTGTCAATATAAATAATTGGCAAAAATGTACAAAGTTTATAAAGGTAATTTGATTACATTATATTAATGTTGACGAGTTGCTATTGATATGGTATTGTCAATACATGATTATATGTAAAACAGATTATTTAATATATTCGAGAAAGAGGGGATTCCATTGTGAAGAAGTTGATTTTAAGATTTATCATATTATATGCGATTTTGGGAGTGGGACTGATTTCTTGTGGCAGTAAGGAACAGCTCTCTTCAGTGGATTCAGAAAAAGAAGCAAAGACAAATGCCAGTCAAGAGTCAAAAAGTGCATTCTTTGATTCATCGGTCACTGCATTCACAAGAAAAGAAGAAAACATCAGTATAGATGCTGATGTGGTGATTCCGGATGCAGTAAAGGAAAACACGGTTTACTGTGCATCGGGAGAACCTCTGCCTTTGAGTGAAATGAGTGAAGAGATAAGAAATGATCTGCTTCCGCCTGATATTTCCCTGCAGTTTGATCATGAAGACGACAGCGCCTTTTTTTCTCTGGAAAATTTAGAGGATATAGATAATGCATTTGTCCTTGCTTATAATAATTCCTGTGAATTTATAGTAAATTCCGGATTATATCAGCATTACTCCAACTGCATTGTCACAGAAACCTTTGCAGAAGAATATAATGCAGATTTATACCAGAAGAAAGAAAATCTGGATTTCATGAGCCAGGCAGATGCTGCAGATACTGTCCGCCGGCTGTTTAAAAAGTATGGCATCAATCTGGGCGAGGTGGTAACTGCTTATGTTATGGATCATGAGACCATGCAGCAGGAAGAGGATACAACAGATATCAGCGGAGAAGCAGACCCCTCCCTGAAAAAAGAATCCTGGTCTTCGGCAGATGATACCTATTATTTTTATTTTCGGCAGGAATATAACGGGATTCCTATTATCTATAATCTTTACACGGGTCAGGGATTTGAAGACGGGGAGGAGGCCACAGTTATGTTGAATCCATCCGGCATAGTAGGGGCTGGTATTCAAGGATGTTATGCGTGGACACAGACGGATGCGGTGGATTTAATATCACTTGATAAAGCGGCCGACACATTTTTTGAAAACTATAAGGGCCTTGTCGGTACCTCCTATGAGGTAAAACGGATTTCTTTCATGATGGATATAATTCCGGGGAAGGATTATACGGCTGAATTAAGGCCGGTATGGGTTTTTGACACGACAGTTTCGGGTGAGGATTATTCTTTTGAAAGTAAAATAGTTATAGATGCTGTGAATGGTCAGGAATTGACAGTTTAACCGGACTGCTCAGTTGGAGGTTGGGGCAGACAGCTTTGGCGGCTTTTGCACTCAACCTCCCGGGCATAGAAGAAATATTTAGAACTCTGGGTTTATATAAAACAGGAGAATTATATGGGAATTTTTCGAATGGATATGAAGAGGGCTTTTCTAAATAAGAGGTTTGTACTGATCGTTCTGGCAGCAGCGATTTTATGGTACTGGAACAGCCGGAGGTTTTTCCTGGAAATGGATGTTTTGGGGATATTCTTTGGAACAGTGGGGCGGAGTACAGTTGTATATATTACTATGGCAGTCTGTAATGGTGTTTATGGATTAAGCGTATGTGAAGATATGCAGGACCATGAAATTAAAAATATACTCTGCAGGGTTTCACTTCAAAAATATGTAATATCCAAAGTATTGGTCTGTGTTATTGGAACTATTGCAGTCTATTGCCTGGGAACTTTTTTGTACCTGGCTTTTGAATTGACCCAGTATCCGCTGGTATCAGACAGCGGCCTGGCTGTGGAAAATTTAAAAGAGATTACAACCTTTGGATTTATGCTTCCTGAGCACACAATGGGATTTATCTTTCTTCAAACGCTGGTGAATGGAATCTGCTGCAGTTGTATGGCGGCGGCATCTTTGGCTTTGTCTGCTTATATACGGGATGGCTTCCTGGTATTGTGTGTACCGCCTGTCTTATTTTTTATCTTGATTTTTGTTTCCAATTATATAATAAAATTTTCTGCAGATGTGGAAAGTATGTTTTGGGTGGTCAGTACCAATCAGCCCTGTACTCTGTTCTTTCTGTATATTGCCATATTTGCACTCTGTTTTTACATAGGTTCCTGCATTTTGTTGTATTTTGGGATCAGGAGGTACGAGTATGAAGCATAGACATCGTATTCTGCGGATAACCAGATATCAGTTAATACAATTGATCCGCAATCCCAGACTATATATGATCGTTATCTGTAATTTCATATTTTTAAGTACATTGATGTCTTCCCTCCGCACATTTTTGGAAATGCATCAGTTGAAAGCAACTCCTTTTTTATTCAGCTTTTTATTTATCCATCCATCGGTTATTTTCTGTTTTCTGGCAGGGGTGGCTCTGTTGTTCAGCAATGCACCGTTTTTTAACCGCTCCCAAATGTTTTTGACCATAAGAACCGGAAAAATCGTATGGGCAATGGGACAGATATGTTATATTGTTTTGGGCAGCGTGTTATATTTTCTTATGCTTTACCTTATGAGTTTGATTTTTCTGTTTCCCCATATTTCATTCAGAAATGAGTGGGGTAATGTTTGGAATACATTGGCACGGACAGATGCGGGACTTAACAGCGGAATCCCTTTGTTGGTGCCTGTAGATATCTTGAATCGGTTTAAGCCTATGGAGGCCCTGGGCTGGACCTGTCTGATGGGAATTTTAAATGCGGTTCTGATTGGATTGGTGTTGTTTTTCTGCAATCTGTTCCTGAGACGTGAGGCAGGGATTGCGGCCGCAATGCTGGTGCTCCTGGCTCCATACCGCCTTTCTTTTATGCCGACCCCTATTCATTATCTGGCAACCGCGGCCTGGCTGGACCCCTCGTATCTGTTTTACAGTCCCACTTACAGAGGCCCTGACGCCATACAGCAAATCCTTATTTTGGGTGTCTTGATCACCATATTGTTCCTGGGATGTATATACGGTATCCTGCACAAAGATCTTCCGGAGGTTGAAGAATGAACCATACCATAGAAGTGAAAAATGTTTACAAATCATTTAAAAATATTGAGGTTCTGCATGATGTCAGCTTACAGGCAGATGCGGGGAGTATTTGCGGAATCATAGGAAGAAACGGCTCCGGGAAGACGGTGCTTTTTAAATGCATCTGCGGCTTTTTGCAGACAGACAGGGGTGAGATACAGATAGAAGGAAAAGCTGTGGGAAAGGACAAAAGTACCCTGTCAAATCTGGGAATCATCATAGAATCACCGGGATTTTTGAGGCATTACAGCGGTTACAAAAACCTGGAATTTTTAATGGGACTGAACGGTAAGGCTGACAGGGAAAAGATAAATGCTGTCTTAGACCTGGTGGGCCTTGCGGAGCAGAAGAATAAAAAAGTCGGCAAATATTCCATGGGGATGCGCCAGAGACTGGGAATTGCCCAGGCCATCATGGAGGAACAGAACATTTTAATTCTGGACGAGCCCATGAATGGCCTGGACAATCAGGGAGTAGAAGATATCCGTAAATTACTGCTGAAATTAAAAGAAAAAGGAACTGCCATACTGCTTGCCAGCCATAACCAGGAAGATATCCGGCAGTTGTGCGACTTCGTATACGAGATGGATTCGGGCCGTATACAGAGAAAATAGGAGAGCCGGCAAAACGGCTTTTTCAGACATGGACCGCGACTGTTTTCGTGGTCCATTTTCTTGATCTCCAGCGTATCAGATATGCGGTGCCCCGGAAAAATTCATCCATGGCAAAGGCAATCCAGCATCCCGTCAGCCCAAGCCCCATGCGGATTCCGAGAATGTAGGAAAATAGAATGCTCATGGTCCAGCAGGATATCATGGACACTGCCATGGGGTAGATCACATCACCGGCACCGCGCAGGGAATTTTCCTCCACATGGTTAAATCCTCTGCCTATCTCCACCAGTATATCGATGAGCATCAGATGCCTGCCCATGGAAATGATCTGCGGGTCTGAGGTAAAGCATCCAAGCAGTGGTTCCGCCAGCAGAAAGATCAGAAAGGACAGCATCACATTGGCGCTTATGGTCAGTTTCAGATTCTGCAGGTTCAGACGGTATGCCTGTTCATACTTCCCCGCTCCGGCAAGCCAGCCGATCATCAGGGAGGTGGACAGCCCAAGACTCATGCCGAACACATATACATAAAAGACAATATTGGATACATAGATTTTGGTGGAAATGGCAGCAACCCCTAAAATGGCGATGATGGAGGTGGAAACCACCTGGGAGAGGTTGTAGGATATGCTGCTGATCCCGCCCGGAACTCCTACCTTCAGCATGGTCACGGCAATCTTCAGAGAGGCAGGGGTTTTCTGTCTGAAATGCAGCCCAAGAGGTATTTTCCGCAGGAAGGTAAGGATCAGGAGCAGTCCGAAAAGCTGGCTGCACACATAGGCGGCGGCAATACCGGTTACCCCTGAGACAGGAAGTTCTATAGGCCGGAAAATGACCAGATAAGCCAGTGCTGCATTCATGCCATTCATGGTCAGGGAGACACAGACAGATATCTTAGGCTTACCGTAGCTTCTGAAAATGCCGGAGATACTGGAGGTCACTGCCTGGAAAAAGGAAAACTGCACCGCAATCCGGAAATAAGTGACCGCATAATCCAATACCTGTCCCTCCAGATGCATAAGACCCAAAAGCGGCTTTGCAGCCAGGGAGAGACAGGTGCCGAGAACAAGGCTCAGGGAACCGCACAGGATAATGGAAGTGAGAGCTGCATCCGAAGCTTTTTCCGTATTTTCCGCGCCCAGATTGTGATTGATCACAATGGAGGCACCTGTGCCGATCACGGTATAAAAGGTGAGTATCATCCCCAGAAGCTGGGTGGCAGAGCCGACGGCAGCCACCGCGTCATCTGAGTAATGGGAGAGCATAAGGGTATTGATGGTGCCCATCATGTTGAGCAGCAGCATTTCCGTAAAAAACGGAACGAAAATACGGGACAGGGTCATCGTGCCCTGGGGTGTCTTCATAATGCTGAGTGTTTTGTCATAATGAAAGAATTTCATGGAATTTCCTTTCTGAAGGCCTTTGGCTGTCTGGCCGCGGGTAACGGCGCAGTCCTGTCTGTGCTCCTGTTTTTCCCTGTGTTATTTTAAGGGGGGAAGAGTCAGGACAGCCGTTTTTATATTTGCCTCCGCATCACCGGAAACGGTAATGGTCATTTCTTTTTCCTCATCTATATAGTTTACATAAATCAATAATCTGCCGTGATATACCCGTCTGAAGGCGGCGCAGTAATCTGTCACATCTGCCAGATCTCCATTTTCCAGACCCAGTATTCTGCCGTTTTCCGCATTCACATGTAAAAGTGAGGTGTCCGATAAAACAGGATTTCCCCAGGTGTCTTTCATGAGCACTTCAATCTGACGAAACGCCGGTTCCGTGGCGGAAGGAAGTGTATCCTCATAACAGTGCAGGGATATCTTACAGGCCGTGCCGGTGGTAGTCAGAGCATGGGATACTTCTGTACCGTCCGAAGCTTTTCCAAGGGCTTTCAGCGTACCGGGAACATAGGCAGTGGTGAGTATAATGGCGTCGCGGGCCGGGTCCTTTTGAAAAGTGCCCAGACATTTTTCATTCAGCCATATCTCAGCCTGAGGCAGATTCGTATAACATTTCACAAGCACTTCCTCTTCTTCCGGGTAGTTCCAGGTATCAGATACAGGAGTCCATTCCCCACGGTCTGCGTCAGGACGGGCTGTGGACAGATGTATCATAGGTTTGGAGGACCAGAGGCTCTGCCTGCGGTAATAGCCCGGTTTTTCAAATCCTGCAAGGGTCAGAAGACCGGCACTGGAGCCGTGGATGGGCCAGCCTTTCGCTTCCCCCAGATAATCAATTCCGGTCCAGAGAAACTGTCCTGAGATATAGGGATTCTTTGTCACGGCTTCCCATGCTTCCAGGCTGTGTCCATTCTCGCTTCCGATGAAAGGTTTATCCGGAAACCTGCGGTGGCTTTCCTCGTAGAGATGCTCCTTGTAGTTGTATCCTGCCACATCCAGGGAATCCAGAAATCCCAGCCGGGAGGACAGTTCGGGAAAGGCAGCCGCCAGGGTGACAGGGCGTGACGTGTCAATCTCCTTTACGATTTTTGTGAGCCTCCCGGCCAGTACAGCCAGGCGTCCGGCATCCGGCCTTTTGGGATTATATTGCCGTTCCTCTGCCGGTTTATCCGTATCGTTGTTGCCGGTCATGGTGGTGAAGGAAGAGTGGCAGTAAGGGTCATTGGGGTAGTCGATCTCGTTGCCGATACTCCACATGATAATGGAAGGATGGCAGCGGTCCCGGCGTACCAGGTCCGTCAGGTCCTCTTTGTGCCACCTGGGGAAATCCAGGTAGTACCCCTGATGCTTTGGCGGATACACATTATGTCCTGTGCTCCACTTGTTTTTTGGCCCCTCCCATTCGTCGAAAGCCTCATCTATAACAAGAAATCCCATGGAATCACACAGGTCATAAAGCTCCGGCATATGGGGATTGTGGCTCATGCGGATGGCGTTGCAGCCCATATCTTTCAGTTTTTTCAGACGCCTTTCCCACACGGGTACGGGTACAGCGGCGCCCAGGCAGCCCGCGTCGTGGTGAACACAGACGCCTTTTATCAGCATGTTTTTGTCGTTCAGGAAAAAGCCTGTATCCGGATCAAAACGGATGCTGCGGATGCCGACCCTGCGGCTGTCAGCCATGTACTCTTTGCCGCAGCAGGCTTCGCCGGAAACATCGTCTGCAGGGCAGAGCCGGGTTTCCAGGGTATATAGATCCGGTGAATCAGGGGACCACAGGGCGGGAGAAAGAACTTCACCTGTGGCTTTGGCCCTGCATGCAGTACCGGCAGGGATGTGCATATTTACAGAGACTTCAGCCTGCATCTTATCGGCTGCGGAACTGCAGTTTTCTATAGCAGACTCTGTACTTTCAGTTTTTACCAGTCTGAACTTTGCTGTAATCTGTACATCCTGCTGTGTGTCATTTTTTATTTCACAGGAAGCGCGGAAATGAGCTTTTTGGGAAGAAACTTCAGGGGTTTCAAAGGCCATGCTCCCGGGGATCACATGTACGGGCTCCTGCACAAGGAGCTGTACTTTTCTGGTGATGCCGGAACCGGTGAACCAGCGGGAATCCGCAATATCCCTGTGGTCTGCGCAGACACAGATGACATTCTCCCGGTCAAAGCTGAACTGTTCCGTAATGTCATAAGTAAAGGAAATATATCCGTTGGGCCTGTTTCCCAGGTAATAGCTGTTGCACCAGACACGGCTGTTCTTGTAGACGCCGTCGAAGGCCAGATACAGGCGTCTGCCTTTCCAGGACTCCCGGGGCGTGATACGGAAACGGTACCATCCAATTCCTCCTGCCAGATACCCGGTCCCGCTGGAATACTCTCTGGAAAAGGGCAGGGTGACAGACCAGTCATGGGGAAGGGAAACACTCTCCCAGTCTGAATCATCATACCATGCCTGCCAGGCATCCGGGCAGTCTCCCAGGTGGAATCTGCAGTTTTTGTTTATGGGATAATATGTTGTATTCATGATAGAAATACCTCCTGATATATATTTTTGGCAACTGTTTTGTCCCCACACAGTGTCATCCTTTTGGTTCCATTTTTCTGCTAAAACATATTATAGGGAACCCGCCGGGGAAAACAATGGAATTAAGAGAGACTTATTGTAAATCAGCGACTTTTTTACGGAAAAGCATTGTAAAAATACGCGAGGTGTAGTAGAATGAAATAAATTTGAAACCGATTTCAAGGAATGGGAAAAGAGTACAGCTAAGGAGGAAAAAGCTGCATGGAGAATAGAAAAAGAGGTTATTTATTTGTACATTTCATAGGCGAATCCCCTGAGGGGGAGCAGGTGTATTTTGCACTCAGCAGGGACGGGCTGCACTGGCAGGATCTAAATGAACAAAATCCGGTGATCCGCTGGGAAGACGGGGAAAAAGGCGTCAGGGACCCGTTTATAGTAAGGTCTGTCATAGACGGAAAATTTTATATCATTGCAACGGATTTGAGGATAGCAAACGGCAAAGGCTGGACCGCGGCACAGATGGAGGGGAGTACAAAAATTGTGATCTGGTGTTCCAAGGATTTGGTACACTGGTCAGAACCTTGGACCTTTGAAACCGGTGTCCCCGGGGCAGGCTGTGCCTGGGCACCGGAGGCAGTATACGATCCGGAGAAGGAAGCCTATCTTGTGTTCTGGGCTTCCATGACAAAAGAGGCAGGCGATACCGCGCACAAACAGAGGATTTACAGCTCCTATACAAGAGATTTTAAAGTGTTCACATCACCGGAAAAATACATTGAGAGGGAGCATCATGTGATAGATACCACTATAGTGGAGGAGAATGGTGTTTTCTACCGTTTTTCAAAGGATGAGACTACGAAAAAGGTACGTATGGACAGAGGCACCAGTCTTCAGGGGGAATTTACAGAGATGGAGGCGGAGGCATTAAGTGCTTTGACGGGAGTGGAAGGCCCTGCGGCATTCCCCATGGAGGAAGAAGGAAAATGGTGCCTTATGGTGGATCAGTTTGCGGAGGGGCTGGGGTATCTTCCCCTTATCTGTACAAGTCTGGAAAAAGGCGACTTTAAGGTGGCAGAACCCGGAGACTGCCATATGGGAAATGTCTGCAAACGCCATGGTTCTGTCCTGGTTCTGGAGGAAGACGAATATGAACGCTTGCATACCTGTTTTGGAAACAGGGTATCTGACCGGGCAGTTACAGAATGAAACAGGGTAACTATTTGCCTGGCTGAAGGTTACAGGAAAGGAAGAATACAATATGCAGGTAAAGATTAATACAAGGGCAGAAAAGGCGGATATGCAGGACCTGTTCGGCATCTTTTTTGAGGATTTAAACCATGCGGCAGACGGAGGATTATACGCGGAACTGATCCAAAACCGGGCATTTGAATTTTGCTCTGTGGACAATCCGGACTATCACGGACTGACTGCCTGGGAGAAGATAGAAAAGGGAGGAAAGACAGAGCTTCGCGTGGAGAAGGAACATGGTCTTTTCTCCGAAAATCCGCACTATCTGGTGATGGAAATACTCGAAGAGGGAGAGGACACAGGTGTGTGTAATCACGGATTCCATCCGGGGATTTTCTATGAAAAGGGAGCATGTTATAACTTCTCCTGTTATGCCAGAAAGGAGCGGGGAGACTGTGATCGGTTAGTGATATCTCTGCGTTCCCGGACAGGAGACATATATACTTCCCAGGCCATTGATATTACGGATAAGTGGGAAAAATACCAGCTCACGTTCCGGGCTCCTTTTGATGACAGACAGGGGAGACTTGCTGTGACGGCAAAGGGCAGCGGGTGTGTGGAGCTTGATTTTGTATCCCTGTTTCCGGCACATACATATAAGAACAGAAAGAACGGTCTGCGCAGAGATCTGGTGCAGCTTTTGGAAGAAATGCGTCCAAAATTTCTGCGTTTTCCGGGAGGCTGTCTGGTCCATGGCGGTTCCCTTCATGCAGGGGACAGAGATAGTCTGTACCGGTGGAAAAACACCATCGGTCCTGTGGAAAACCGTCCTTCCTGCAGAAATAACTGGGGATATAATCAGACCATGGGTCTGGGATATTATGAGTATTTTCTGCTGTGTGAGGATTTGGGCGCAAAGCCTGTTCCGGTGCTTCCGGGAGGTTATAATCCCCACACCCATGAGGCGGCTGTGGGAGATGAGCTGAAAGAATATATTCAGGATGCACTGGACCTCATTGAATTTGCCAACGGAGATGCGGAGTCATACTGGGGCAGCAGACGTGCGGCTATGGGTCATCCGGAACCGTTTCATATGGAATATATCGGCATTGGGAATGAGGAGGTGGGAGAACCGTTTTTTGAGCGGTACCCTCTTTTTCACAGGGCACTCAGGGAGAAATATCCTGAGATAAAGGTCATCGGAACCAGCGGCCCGTTCGCGGCGGGAAAGGAATATGACAGAGGATGGCAGTCCGCAAGGGAGGTGGGGGCAGACCTGGTGGATGAACATTATTACCAGGCACCGGAGTGGTTTATTGCGAATCACCACCGCTATGATGCATTTCCGGAAAACGGCCCCAAAGTATTTTTAGGGGAATATGCTTCTCAGGATAATACCTGGTTTCATGCATTGGCCGAAGCCTCTTATATGGTGGGGATGCAGAACGCCGCCCATGCGGTAAAAATGGCATGTTATGCGCCGCTTTTCTGCCATTTACATTATGAAAACTGGAGACCGGATATGATATGGCTGGACAACTGCACGGCAGTGCCATCGCCCAGTTATCATGTACAGAAACTCTTTATGAACCATCACGGGGATGTGGTTCTTGCACAGGAAATATCTGAGAAAGGCCCTTCTGTAATGATGAGCCGGTATCCTGACAGCCTTCCGGGCGATATTGTCCTGGAGGCCAATGAATCACGGGTGGCATTTGAGAATATTGTGATCACAGAGGAGGACACAGAAAAACAGCATACCTGCCGGGAAACCGTGCTGAGTCCTGAACGTTCCAGGGAAAAAATTACATCTGTTGACAGCCGGAATTATACCATCCGTCTCCATGCCAGGGAGTTGAGCGGCAAAAAAGGCTTCACCATCAGTTTCGGACAGCAGGATGAGAAAAACCGTGTGTTCTGGAGACTTGGCGGATGGGCCAATGAGGATTCTATAATCGGGGAGGATATAAACGGCAGGAATTCCTGTCTGGTCCAGCGCACGAGAAGCGTGGAAGCCGGAAGGAATTATGACCTGGAGATCCGTGTACGGGGCAGAAGGGTGGAGACCTATGTAGACGGCGCGGCAGAGCAGGAGACAGAGGTGTGTCCCATTGCTGCAGAGCCGGTCTATATCACCAGCAGCCGGGAGAGGGAATCAGGCGATATTATTGTGAAGATGGTAAATGTCCTGCCCCGAAAAGAGAAGGTGCAGATCTGTCTGGAGGGTGAGGAAAACAGCCGCTTTACAGGGCATATATACAGGATAGAAGGATATCATAGGGACGACAGAAATACCTTTGAACACCCGGATCTGGTGAGACCTGATGCGGCGGAAGCTGCGTTTGACAGTCCCGTATTTGAAGTTGACATAAAACCGGAGTCCCTGTGTATTTTGAGACTCCACCGCAGACAAAACCCTGTACTTCCCGGACTTTATGCAGATCCGGATATGCTGAAATATCAAGATACCTACTATCTCTACCCCACAACAGATGGTTTTGCCAACTGGTCGGGAACACAGTTCCATGCCTTCTCATCCCGGGATATGAGGGAATGGAAAGATGAGGGCGTCATTCTGGATGCTGCCTCGGAGCAGGTTCCATGGTCGACAGGATCAGCATGGGCCCCGGCTGTCTTTGAAAGGGACGGTCTGTTTTACTCTTATTTCTGCGCGAAAAGGCCGGATGGAGTATCCTGTATCGGTGCTGCGGTAAGCAGTTCTCCCGCATCCGGATACCGGGCACAGCCAAAACCTCTGCTGACTCCCGAAATGGTACAGGCAGCAGGTGTAAAGATGAGCCAGGTGATAGACCCATCCATTTATGAGGAGGATGGACAGGTGTACATGCTGTTCGGAAACGGCAGTCCGGCTGTTGTAAAATTAAGTGAAGACCTGCTTCATATCTGCCCGGAAACCATGAAGAATCTGGAAGGGGCAGAGGATTTCAGGGAGGCTGTGACAGTTCTGAAAAGAGGAGGCATCTATCATTTTACCTGGTCGTGTGACGATACGGGAAGTGAGGATTACCATGTAAATTACGGTATTTCCGACAGCCTTTACGGGCCTGTGAAATACCTGTATCCGGTACTGGAGAAAAGGCCGGGAGCCGGTGTGCTGGGAACAGGCCATCACTGCATTTTCAGGGAGCCGCAGGAGGATATTTATTATATGGCGTATCACCGTTTTGCCACCCCAGTCAGTGATTATCCTGAGGGCAAAGGGTATCACCGCGAGACATGTATTGACCGGGTGGAATTCGGAACGGACGGCAGAATGAAGCCGGTACAGGTACGGCCGTAGAGCTGATTTATAAGACCGGGAGATATTCAGACATACTGCTTTGACAGAATTATATTGCAGACAGCGGGCTGTAAAGAGACATGGAGGAAACAGAGGAATGCAGAAATTTTTATCAGAATCAGACTGTAAATGGCTGGAGGAGACCTTTGCAAAATTTGATATAAAGATAGAAAAGGAATGTGAAAGACTGGGAGATAAAATTCCCTACATTCCACAGAACGGACACTATGAGGAGGACTGGGGAGAAAGGGATATTGCCTGGTGGACCAACGGCTTCTGGGGCGGTATCCTGTGGCAGATGTATCACGCCACGGGGAAAGAAATCTACCGCCAAAAGGCTGAAAACGCGGAGAGACGGCTGGACCGGTCCCTGGCAGAATATGAGGGACTTTATCACGATGTGGGATTTATGTGGATGCACACAGCAGTGGCAGATTACAGGCTCACAGGGAATCATGCATCCTATATCAGAGGTCAGCATGCAGCCAATCTGCTGGCAGGAAGGTTCAATGTGCTGGGCAATTTTATCCGGGCCTGGAATGATGATAAAACCGGGTGGATGATCATAGACTGCCTGATGAATCTGTCCCTTCTCTACTGGGCTTCTGAGGAGTCAGGGGACCCTCGGTTTGATGCTGTTGCCAGAAGACATGCGGACACGGCCATGGAGAAAATACTGCGTCCGGACGGCTCCTGTAATCACATAGTCATATTGGATCCGCTGACAGGAGAGCTTTTGGAGGCACCGGCAGGGCAGGGCTATGCGGAGGGGTCTTCCTGGTCCAGAGGCCAGTCCTGGGCAGTCTATGGTTTTGCCATCAGCTATGCCCACACAAAGGAACAGAAATATCTGGATGCGGCAAAGCAGACAGCCCACTATTTTATTGCCAATGTCTCCCTTACGGAGTATCTTCCGCTGTGTGATTTCAGAGCGCCGGAAGAACCGCTGTATTACGATTCCACAGCAGGTGCCTGTGCGGCCTGCGGCCTTCTTGAGATAGCAAAACACGTGCCGGAGAATGAAAAAGCCCTGTATGAGAAGAGTGCTCTTCGGATTCTTAAGGCAATGGAGCAGCATTTCTGTAACTGGAATCCTGAGGAGGACGGAATTCTGGGCATGGGAAAAGTGGCGTATCATGACGAGGGAGAAAACCGTCAGGTGCCTATTATTTACGGTGATTATTTCTTTCTTGAGGCGGTGCTGCGGCTGATGGAAAAAGACTTCTGGATTTGGTAGGAGGAGAGTAATGGTAGAGAGAAAGCTGAACACAAGACAGGATTTTGCAGATCTGATGCTTACTATTTTAAAACCGCTGAAACCGTATTACAGTACAGGAAAGGCACGCCTGAACATTGGATGCACCAGTGCCCATTACCCGGATGAAAGTGCCTGGATGGAGGGATTTTCCCGCCCACTCTGGGGACTGGCTGCTTTCTGGGCAGGGGGCGGAAGTGATGACGCATTTGAAAAAATATACAGAGAAGGGCTTGTATCCGGCACAGACCCTGCGTCTTCGGAATACTGGGGAAAATGCGGGGATTATGACCAGAAGCTGGTTGAGATGGCCGCCATTGCCTTTGCCATTTTATTTGCCGGTGAGAAAATCTGGGAGCCACTGACAGAAAGAGAGAAAAAACAGGTAAGTGTATGGCTCTGGGAGATCAACCGCAATAAATGCTGTGACTGTAACTGGCGTTTCTTTCATATTCTGGTGAATACGGCGCTTAAGAAAGTCGGAATGCCGTATGATAAGAAGGGGATGGAGGATAGCCTGGAGTTTATTGAATCCTGTTATATCGGCGGAGGATGGTATCTGGACGGTGAGAACGGGCAGGCGGATTATTATGTTCCTTTTGCCATGGAGTTTTACGGGATCGTGTATGCAATGGTCATGAAGGAGGAAGAACCGGAGCGTTGCAGGCGTTACCTGGAACGGGCAGAGGCGTTTGGAAAGGACTTTGTATACTGGTTTGCAGAGGATGGCAGTGCCCTTCCCTATGGACGATCCCTGACTTACCGTTTTGCGCAGGCGGCTTTTTATTCCGCCTGTATCATGGCACACATTGAGCCGCTGCCGCTGCCGGTGATGAAGGGAATCATTGTCCGTCATCTGGAATACTGGATGAAACAGCCTATTTTTGACCATACAGGTCTTATGACTATCGGGTACTGTTATCCTAATCTGCAGATGACAGAGAGCTATAACTCCCCGCAGTCGCCCTATTGGGCCATGAAGATTTTTGCGTGTCTTGCCCTCCCTGAGGATGACCCCTTCTGGGCTTGTGAGGCAGCGCCGCTTCCGAAGCTGGAAGAAGAAAAATATCTGGAGAAGGCGGATATGATCATACAGAGAAGGGCGGACGGCAATGTTGTGGCACTTCCCGGGGGACGGACATTTGGGCATGTGCATGGACATACGGAAGAAAAGTACGCAAAGTTTGCTTACTCTACCAAATACGGATTCAGTGTCATGCGCTCCCCGGTAAATTTCCAGGAGGCTGCACCGGACAGTGTGCTGTCTTTTGAAGTGCTGGGGCACATATTTATCCGGGGGCAGGCCAAGAATTATGAGGTGACAAAAGAACATGTGGTTTCCGTCTGGTCCCCACTCCCGGGAATTCGTGTACAGTCTGAAATCCTTCCTGCCCGTGAGGGACATAAAAGGATACATGTGATTGAGAGTGAATATGAGTGCATAGCTTATGATGCCGGCTTTGCGCTGCCTCTGGGAGAAGAGGAGGGATGTGAGGTGCGCTGCCTGCTGGGTGGCGGAGAACCTATGCTGGTAAAGCCGGACCCGAATACAAATCTGATCCACAGTAAGACAGTGATCCCGGTTGTGAGATATGAGATTAAGAAAGGGATAAATAAGATAGAGACAGAAGTGTTGTATTAAGTTTTATTCTATAAAGCACAGCCGGGTGGTACTGACTTTTCAGATGCCGGGCCTGACCATCAGTTCTTCCGTGTGAACAGAAGGAGAGAAATGGATGGCCGGGCCCGGCTGCTTTATATTGGGGAGTGGGTTTGAGAAATTGTTTGGGATCTTATGTAAACTGAAAGGACAATCAGAGCATAAATTTCTGGGAATATATTTAACGACTAAAAAAGGAAAAGAAATTGTAGGTAAATGAAGAAGAAATCCATGCCAGAAACTTAGAAAAACAGATAAAGCGCAATTATTGGGAAGAAATGATAGGTAAATCAGGAAGAAGTCCAGGCTTGAAACTAAGCAAAACAGATAAAATCCCATTACTTGAAAGAAATTATAGGTAAATCAGGAAGAAATGCAGGCTTGAAACTAAGAAAAAACAGATAAAGAGCAATCACCAGGAAGAAATTATAGGTAAATCAGGAAGGAATCCAGGCTT